>Ga0222673_1000046_pt1 | contig 76018 bp, 76 predicted proteins | sample AntAcemetagen801_FD_179845 | JGI IMG/M metagenome (GOLD analysis project Ga0222673, IMG submission 179845) | Saline water microbial communities from Ace Lake, Antarctica - #801 | ecosystem: Environmental > Aquatic > Non-marine Saline and Alkaline > Saline | place: Antarctica: Ace Lake...
TCATGAGCAACCCAGCAGCCCCACCTGTAGTTCCAGCACCCGCGGCTGCGCCGAAAACCCCTCAAGGGCTTTCACCGGAAAGCCTTGACCAAGTCATTGAAACGACGAAACCGCGTGGTTGGTGGGCGCTGATAGCCACTGCCGTCGCGGTCGTACTAGTCGCCATTTGGGCGTGCTTGGCCAATTTGCCAGAACAGGTGTCAGGCCAAGGGGTCGTATCACAATTTTTGTACTCCGATGTAGTGGCTTCCCCCGTTGACGGTGTTGTTCAAGTCGCAGGAAAAATTGGAAACGCTGTAAAGAAGGGGGAGACAGTCGCAACGGTGACATCTTTCAGCGATGGCGTAACCACGCCAATTCTTGCCTCCGCTGATGGGCAATTAAACACGGTAAGTTTCGTCAACGGTCAGGGCGTAAGTGCTGGTGACGAGCTTTACACGCTAAACATCGCACCGGATCCTGCACAGGGCGTCATTGTTGTCGCATTCTTGCCATTTTCCGATGCAACTTCCTTCTCCGTAAACGAGTCGGTTGAAGTGTCAGTGGTAGGTGTGGCCAGTGGAATTTCTTCGCAAGCTACGGCCACGATCTTAAGTGTCGGCAAGACGCCCTCAACACTTGATTCCATGACTTTGGAGTCAGGATCAGCCTCTATTGCGCAAAGATGGTTGACCGAGGCGAGCGGATCCCCCTATCGCGTCATTTTAAAACTTGAAGGCACCACTACCGCGGGTGGAAAAAACGGCCTTCAGGCCGGGGAAGTGGTACAAATCACCAACACCTACGGCACCATTCATCCGATTGAGCTCCTCTTTGGCTCAGGCTGATGACGATTGGTGAGCCAGTGGCTCCAGCACCGCAGAAGTCGTTACGAGAGATTTCGTCACATCCAAGACGAGTGAAAGTTCCCACCATTTTGCAGCAGGCTGCGGTGGAATGTGGTTCGGCAAGTTTAGGAATGGTCCTCGCCCATTTTGACCGCTGGGAGACCTTGGACACCCTTCGAAATGATTGCGGTGTTACGCGCGATGGGTCGAATGCAGTCGCTATCGTCACTGCAGGTAGCAAGTACGGTTTGGAATTCGAAGCAGTCCGCGGGACTGCAGTGGACTTGGACAACATTTCAGCACCAGCAATCATCTGGTGGCATCGATCTCACTTCATGGTTCTCGAGGGAGTCCATGACGGCAAGTTCTATGTCAATGATCCGGCCCGCGGCCAATATGTCATGGATTCTGACGACTTCGAAGCTGGCTATTCGGGCGCCGCGATTTCATTTTCCAAGGGAAGCACGTTTACGACAGGTGGGCATAAGTACGAGGCCACGCCTGCTTTATGGGCCCGGCTGAAAAATAGCGTCTCCGGTGTGCGATTCGCGATTTTTGCTGGCGTGCTCGCAATGCTCCTCGGACTCATTTTGGCGCCCATCTCCTCTCTGTTCATCAACGGGGTACTCACCCAAGACTCTGAGGAATTGTTGCCCACTTTGGCAACTGCACTTTTAGCGATTGGGTTGGTGCGCGCAGGGCTGACTCTGTTGGAGTACGGCGTTATTAGTCGAATCCAAGCCAAACTCACCCTCGTGGGTAACGCGTCTTTTATCGATCGGTTAATGCGCCTTCCGCTCATGTTTTACTTGGACCGCTCAGTCGGAGACCTCAGCCAGCGAATTGGGTACAACGCTTCTGTAGCTTCCTTGCTGGCAACACAAATGGCCAGTGCTGGGATCGCACTCTTAGGCGCGGTGGGGTACGCAGCGCTGCTGTTTTATTACAACATCTGGATTGGCTTGGCGGTCATAATTCTCTCGATGGCCAACGTCGTTGCGCTCAAACTTGTTATGACTAAGCGAACCAATGTTCAGAGCCGGGTTATTCGCCGGCAAAATCAACTCCGGGGAACTACCACTTCTTCGATCCAAGGTATCGAAACAATCAAAGCCACAGGCATGGAAGACGATGTCTTCAAGTCCTTGACCGGCCAACAGGCAGATTACATTTCGGCATCTGCAGCGCTCGTGAAAAGTTCAGCTTTCCTTGTAGCGCTTCCTGTTTTCTTGTTTGCTCTCACCAGTGCAACAATCCTAGTTCTCGGTGGTTCATTAATCATTGCAGGGACTTTCACTGTTGGCGGCCTGCTTGCCGTCCAAGCTCTGGCTGCGAACCTGAACTCGCCGATTCAAACGTTGATGAGCACGGGCAGTCAACTCTCTGTAATCACCTCGAGCCTACAAGCCCTTGACGATGTAATGGCAAACAAGGAAAGCATTCGTTTTGATCGACCGGTGATTGGATCTGGTGACGGGGTAGCTCAGCTGACCGGACACATTTCAGTCGTAAATGCATCCTTCGGTTACGGCGACCAAGCACCTCTCGTGCTCGAAAACTTCAGCCTAGATTTGCTTCCGGGGAAGCGAGTTGCCCTGGTTGGCGGTTCGGGCGCAGGAAAAAGCACCATTGGAAACTTGGTTGCCGGGCTTTACGAAGCACGCTCGGGAGAAGTTCTGTACGACGGCAAACCGATGACCGACTACCCCGTTGGGGTTTTGGAGCGGTCATTAAGCAAGGTCGACCAAAATATCGTGCTTTTCGAGGGCACGGTGAGACAAAACGTGACGCTATGGGACAACACCATTCCAGAAGAAGATATCCATCAAGCCTTGTCGGATGCACAGATTCTTGGCGATGTCCTTGCACGCGAGAACGGTATCGACTGTCTACTGGAAGAAAATGGGCGAAACTTCAGCGGTGGCCAGTGCCAGCGCCTAGAGATTGCACGCGCACTAGTTCTGAATCCCAGAGCCATCATTTTGGATGAGGCTACAAGCGCACTCGATGATGTAACTGAGAAACTCGTTGACGAGGCGCTTCGGCGCCGAGGTATCGCGTGCCTCATTATTGCTCACCGGCTGAGCACAATCCGTGATGCCGATGTAATCATCGTTCTTGGCCGTGGCGGCATTGAATTAGAACGCGGCACGCAGGAAGTCCTCATGGCTAACAAAGGCCCTTATTCGCAGATGGTTCAATCGGCTGGAGAAGGCGGAGATGTCGGTACCTGATACGCAAGAAATCGATTCGAAAAACGTTCAGTTGCAACCGGGTGATTCGCCCTTGCAAGTCGTTTCTGGCATAGCTGATGTCTTTGTGGTGTCTGACGATGGAGTGCGCTTTCCTGTCGCATCCGTCGAGGCTTGTGGAATCATCATCGCCGCCGCCGCACCACTAAATCTGCTTGCAGTGGGCCGCCAAGGGTGCACACTTGCCAGTGCGGACTCTGTTTCAGTGGATTCAGCAGCACTGTCGGCGTTCGCCGTGGCTGTCCGCGTTGGGCTAAGAGATCCGAACGCAGAGTTGGCAACTGATTCTGTTGAAAACCTCAGTTCGAGCATCTCTGCCGCAATACTCAGCGCCCAAGCAGCGCAGGCCACTGAGTGGGCAAGCGGTGCAGTCACCTCGATGTCGCTTTCCAACTCGATGTACAACTCCGCGCTTTCGCGACTGGGTTTCACGTCGGAGACTCTTGAGGACGAGACGGATGGTCTCCAAGATCTCCCATTGGTGAAGGTGCTTCGTGTTGTTGGAGCTGCAGAAGGATTCACTATCGATCCACCCAAGGCCTCGGAAATCCGCTCAGCCGAAGACCCATTACAACTTATTTGTCACAAATCATCGGTGCGTTACCGACCGGTCACACTTCAAGAAGGCTGGTTTAAGTCTGGGTCAAGTTCGTTCCTCGGAGTCATAGCGCCTTTCAACGGCGGCAAGGGCGGGCCAGTCGCGCTGATCAGGGGCTCACGTGGGTACATGTATCAGCGTGCCGATGACCCACAACCCATTTCGCTCGACACAGCTGCCATTGCCGCCATCGCGCCAGCGGCATTTGAGTTTTATGCTCCACTTCCTTTACAGCGGGCCGTGTCATTGCGAGATGTGATTCGGTTGGGAATGAATGGCACATCGCGCCTGTGGCTTTTTGCCGCACTGATGGCCCTGGGTGTTGCCTTGCTTGGTTTGCTGACGCCCGTGCTCACCAACTTAGTCGTTGGCTCTTTGATTCCCGCCAATAATTCGATGGTTCTCATCCAGGTTGGCGTAGCACTTGCGGCTGCCGCTGGGATGGTTTTCGTTTTCACTCTTGTCCAAAATTTCACGGTGTCGTTGATCTCGCAACGATCAACCATTCGCATGCAGTCCGCATTCTGGGACAGAGTTCTCTCCATGCCGGCAGGTTTCTTCCGCCGATTCAACAGTGGTGATCTGACCGTGCGTGTGCTTGCCGCCGACACGTTACAAACACTCGTGAGCTCGCAGGTGGTCAGTGCTGTCCTTGCTGCAACCTTCGGTTTGGTCAACCTGTTCTTAATGTTCAATTACGACGTACGACTGGGCATTATTGGGCTGAGCTTCTTGTTACTCACTACTCTCGTGCTCTTTCTGGGAGTTCGAGCGGTCTCTCGACAAGCAACCGAGAGCCTCGTTGCTACCAGAGAGGCGAACGGCTGGGTTGTGCAGATGCTCAGCGGCGTCATGAAAATCCGAATTGCGAACGCAGAATCCCGGGCCGAAGCAAATTACCTAGAAATCGCTCGCAGGCAGGCTCTTGCACAAGCTCGTCAAACTCTGGTGATTGGTCGTATTAGTGCGTGGTTTGCATTTGCATCATCTGGCGCAACTGCACTCTTCTACCTCGCGATTCTACGAAGTTGGGAAGGGTCGCCCCCGGTTACTGCAGCGACCTTCATCGCTTTCACCAGTTCTTACGGCCTAGCTTTCGCTGGCATCGCAGGGCTTTCAAGCTTGATCTCTCCGCTAGCCAATGTAGGACCAACACTCAATTTACTTTCCCCCATTATGGAATCACTTCCAGAGAGTGCGAGAGATCGTCAAGATCCAGGAAGACTTACCGGCAAAATTGAACTTCGAAATGTGAAGTTTCGATATGCCGAAGATAGCCCGCTGATTTTGCAAGGCTTGAGTTTCACCGTTGCGCCTGGCTCGATGGTGGCACTGGTCGGACCATCAGGAGCTGGAAAATCTACAGTGACGCGGTTACTCCTTGGGTTTGAAACTCCCGAAGATGGTCAGGTTCTCTTCGACGGACGAGATCTCCAAGACTTAGATCTCAGTTTGGTCCGACGCCAGATGGGCGTCGTAGTTCAAGAGGGTTCTATTCTTCACGGCAGTATTCTTAAGAACATTATCGGTTCTGTTTCCCAAGACATTGACTCTGCTTGGGCTGCAGCCGAAGGCGCAGCTTTTGCCGACGACATTCGTGCAATGCCCATGGGCATACAAACAATTGTAGACCCTTCCAATATCTCAGGAGGACAAGCGCAACGCATCCTGCTTGCCCGCGCGATTGTAAACAAGCCCGCGATCATAATTTTAGATGAAGCCACGAGTGCTCTCGACAACGAGAGCCAGGCAATTGTGACGAAGGCAATGAGCGACCTGAAGGCAACTCGAATTGTGATCGCCCACCGACTCTCCACCATCCGTTCTGCGGACACCATCATCGTGATCGACAAGGGTGTCGCGGTCGAGCGTGGAACGTATGCCGAGTTAATGGCGCTTGGCGGCGTATTTGCATCCCAAGTATCTCGCCAAGTGGTGTAACTCATCTCTCACCTTCAACAAGAATGATTTATTCCGTAAGTGGCTCTCACGAGAGCAGTATCCGAAGGCTGTAGGACCAAAATAAGCTGGGCCGACCTGTGGCTAGGTTCCTCGTGGGATCACCGTGAGTGAACTTTCTTTATGCCGCTGGGTTCGTGATGAGCGAGCCGGATGCAAACATGGATGCGAAACAGAGTTGGCGCCGTTATCCGTTGCTGAGAGGGCAGACTTACTTCGTTTGCGTAAGCTCGTCACGTATTTGCCGTGCGGTGCCAGCGTCGCGTACCTATGCGCGGTGCGTGATGAACACGTCACCGATACCCTAAAAATGGCTTTCACTACTCGCGCGAACAACACCCACGGCGATACGAGTCAGAATTTCACCACAACGCGGCTCAAGCCAAATAAACCGTGTCTACAACACGTGGGTGGAGTCCACAAACCCACCTTCCTGCATGTGCGCGACCGCAGTGTGAGCCGCATTGGGCTGCGCCTGTGTCCGTGCAGATACCGCCTCAGAGACCGCATTGCTTGATGGCAAGGGGGCGTTGCACTTGTTTGACGGCTGTCTGCTTCTGGTGCCCCTTCAGGGTGCAATAGTCGCAGCCGTCTTTTTGTGGTCAGTGCGCTCGATTACGTGAACGCATAAAGTCGCTAATTACGTAGTCACCTAGTCGATCTGTTGCTGGCGCGAGAACCTTTCCGCCATTACGTCTTGCCATTTCGTCTAAGAAACGCGCAAGTCGAGGTTCATCTCCCAGACGGAACCATGAAATCACAACTTTGCGGCGGGTCATCGCATCAATTTGCGCAACAGTTTCAGTAATCGTTTCGTGGCTGGGTGGCCAGTCAAACCACCAACCACCATCCTCTGAAAGGTGAGCGGTTGGTTCGCCATCTGTTACGACCATCACGATCCGCTGCGATCCAGGATGCCGGTCCAGGAAACGCCCGGCAAGCATGAGCGCGTGTTGCAAGTTGGTGCCTTGAATTTCGCTCGCTTCTAAATCTGGGATCTCCATTGGGTCAACGACTCGGGCCAAGTTCGCAAAACCAATCACCTGCAATGCGTCAAGGGGATAACTAGTTGCGGTTAATGACTGCAGCGCCAAAGCCATGGTTTTGGCAGCGCTCCAGGTGTCATTCATGACCATTGAAAACGACTGGTCAACAAGGAGCGCGACAGCTGCGCGGGTGACACTCTCGGTTTCAGCGACAACGAAGTCCTCTGGATCCAGCAATACATGGGAACCTGTTGCCAAGCGACGATTGCTGGCGTTTTGCACCGAGCGCACCACGTCGATTGCTTCGTCGTCGCCGAATTTCCATTCGCGGTGCGTGCCCGTTGGTTCACCTGCGGCGCCCGACCGGCGGTTGTCGTGATCCCCTCGCTCTGACCCGTTGATTTGGTCGAACACTTCACGTAGGGCCGACTGACCGATCCGGCGCACGGCTTTTGGGCTCAAGCGCAAGGTGTCCCCCTCACCAACAAGGAAACCCTGCTCTGCTAAATCGCGTTGCATTTGATCCAATGCTTGTAGGTCATCGCGCATCCCTCGCCCCAGGGTTCGCTCCACCGCGTCAAGATCAATCTGGGAGAGGTCAGCCATTGCCTCGGCGTCAGAGAGCTCTGACATCAGCGACTCAAGGTCGGAGAGCTCAGCCAACGCCCTGGTCGCATCCGGTAGACCAAGTGATGCTTCCCCGTTGAGACTCGAACCGCGTTCCCGGGAGAACTCTGGTCGCAGTGATTGCAAGTTGGCTTGTAATTTTGCCATTTCGTCTTGCAATCCCATATCGCTCAGTGCCTGTTGCATTGCTTGGGAAAGTTCGGCTCGCTGCTCGGGGGTCATCGAGGCAAGCATGCGATCCATTGCTGCTGATTGCCGTGCTAGTTCATCGATAAATTCTTCTAAAGTCTCCGGTGGATCGGGGAAAAATTCTTTATGTTTTTCGATGAACTCCTGATAGTCAGAGTCGGTGGCTGACCCGGCACGGTGTGAATCTAAAAGGTTATTGAGGTCGGCCATCATTTCTGCCATTGCCGCCTGCACCTGCGGGTCGGCCAGGTTCTGCGCGGAATCGCTGAGTCCTTTGAACTGCTGGTCAATTACGTCTTTGCGCAGACGCTCTTGCATCTGACGAAAAATCTCCGCCGCTTCCGCGGACTTCCACGAATAGTTATTGAGCTCGGCCATTGCACGCGGGACGTCATTAGGCAAAGCGTCAAGGATTGCCTCGGCGAACCGAGCTTCGTCGGAGGGGTCCGGGAACAGTTCAGCGCGCTCAGTGTCAACCGCGGATTCCAACATGGAACGCAGGTCGTCAAGCAGCCCGTTCATGTTCCCTGACTCGCGTAACTGCTTGCGTCGCTCGCGCAATTTGCGGGCCATCTCGGCTAGTCCTTTGCGGTCTTGACTCCCCGAGCGCAATACGTCACGCAATGCATCACGCAGGGATTCACCGGCAAGAATCCGCTTGCCAATTTCGTCTACACCGGCACTGGCGTCAGCCCTTGGCGCAAGCGGATCAGGGCCACCGTGAAAGCGACCGTAAAAGGATGGGCGGCCCCGAGTCAACTGTTCAACTCGTCACCGCTGCCGTGAATTGTGGGCGAAGAACTCGCGTAGGTGGCACCGCTACCGGTGTCATCTTTATCAATCCGTCGGGTCAGCCACAATCCTTCTGCCGCAAATTCAACGCAGGCAGCCGCAAGACCTGGTGATTCGTTCATGCCCGCCTCTGCTGCTCCGATGACCGCGCCCAATCCCTCAATTGGACCGATAGCGTTCAAGATCTCACTGCCACTCATGACATCTGATGTCGCCAACGTGTTGCCAGCGTCAAACCATTCGATCAAATTGGTAAGGAATTCGCGAGTGTTCTGTCCACCGAGCAGGGTGCGCCACGACTCTGCTGTTGCCTGACGGGCGAGTAATACCAGCGTTTCTTCCTCGTAGCCTTCTTCGGTGACGTCAAACTCCACCTTTCCGCGAAGCGCCGGGACAACGTCTACGAGATCTCCCACTCGGGCAACGGGTTCGGAATCCCCTGCTATCGCGGCTCGGCGAAGTGCAGCGCCGGACAACTCTTCAACACACGCAATTGAGAATCGCGCTGACACGCCACTGCGCTGATCAATTGCAGGTGATGCTCGCACTGCTCTCGTGAACCGAGAAACAATATCGAGCATGTGGCGCGGAATGACGGCTTGAATGTCTGCCTCTTGTTCCAGCAGAGCAATTTCAAGTTCCAGATCAAGTGGGTAGTGAGTGCGAATCTCCGCACCAAAGCGATCCTTGAGTGGTGTGATGATTCGGCCGCGATTGGTGTAGTCCTCCGGGTTAGCGCTCGCGACAACCAACATGTCTAAGGGGAGCCGCAGGTTGTAGCCGCGTACTTGTATATCGCGCTCTTCTAGAACGTTGAGTAGTGCAACTTGAATGCGCTCAACTAGGTCAGGAAGTTCGTTGATCGCGAAAATCCCACGGTTGGTGCGCGGGACCAAGCCAAAGTGGATTGTCTCTGGATCCCCGAGCGTGCGACCCTCTGCCACTTTGATCGGATCAACGTCTCCCACCAAGTCACCAACCGAAGTATCGGGCGTTGCGAGTTTCTCGCCGTACCGCTCACTGCGGTGGCGCCAGGAAACCGGGAGTTTGTCACCGAGCTCCGTTGCTAATCTTCGACATCTCGCACAGACAGGTGCCGTTGGTTCATCGTTTATTTCACAGCCTTCAACAATCGGCATCCACTCGTCGAGCAGTCCAATGAGCGATCGAATAAGCCGGGTCTTGCCTTGCCCGCGCTCTCCGAGGAGCACGAAGTCGTGGCCGGCGAGTATTGCCCGCTCAACTTGGGGCCCAACAGTGTCTTCGAAGCCAACAATCCCAGGCAACGTTACGTGGCCCTCACGCAGTCGAGTGAGGAGATTTTCCTGAAGTTCTTGCTTGACAGTGCACGCCTGGTAACCCGAGGAAATCAATCCCGCCAAATCGTTGGGCAGGTCTGTGGGTGGAACTGGAGCGAAAGTTGTCATGTGCCGACCGTAGGGCGAACACGCCAATCACGCCAGCGGGTGGAGGACTATTTGTCTTCGGTTCCTTCATTGGCAATGTATCTTTCAAAATATGTTGAGTGAATGGCTTGTCCGGTTTTGGTAAATCACTTAGTTTTGAGACATGAATTCTGAACTTCTTCTCAGCGGTCTGCGTTTTGGTGAAGGACCACGTTGGCGCGATGGCAAATTATGGTTTTCTGACTTTTACCGCCACGCGGTCTTTACGGTCGATGAATCCGGTGTGGAGACCCACATCGTTGACGTTCCAGGTCAACCATCAGGTTTGGGCTGGTTGCCCGACGGGACGCTTCTTATTGTCAGCATGACCGACCGAAAATTAGTTCGTTGGGACGGCAGCTCGCTCACTGACTACGCAGACCTTTCCCAGATCGCAACCTTCCACGCAAACGACATGGTTGTTGACGCACACGGCAGGGCCTATGTTGGCAACTTTGGTTTCGACCTGCATCAGGCAATGCTCGAACGGGAAATCCCAGAAATCTTGGCGGATAATTCCGCCGGCAATACCAGTCTGATTCGAGTTGATCCAGATCAGAGTGTCCATGAAGCAACCGATGACGTTCGCTTTCCCAACGGAATGGTTTTCCTTAATGAAGGCCACACGCTCGTCGTCGCCGAAACACTTCGCCTTGCGTTGACGGCTTTCGACGTTGCTCCAGACGGCACTCTCTCCAATCGTCGGATCTGGGCGTCAACTGCGGCACAAGGCGTCGCACCCGACGGGATCTGCACCGACGGTGAAATCATTTGGGCTGCTTCAGCCCTTGCCCCATTGGTTGTTGGCTACCGCGAAGGTGGAGAAGTGGCCGGAACCGTGGCCACTCAACAGAACACGTATGCCTGCGCTTTGGGTGGCAACGATGGAAAGACACTATTTATTATGACCGCACCTTCAAGTCACCCGGCCGAAGTTGCTACGGTCGAATCCGGATCGATCGAAGTTGCCCAACTGGCCTAGCCTCTCTTGCTTTTCAACAATGCCATGACAATCTTTGAACGCTCCAAGAGCGACAAGTAGTCTCTTGTCTTCGTTCGAGGACAAAATCTAAATGTCTTCGAACAAGGACACTGCCAAGTTCGAAAATTTGATTGGCTTGAGAAGGGAGTTCGCGTGCAACGATCAGTAATCACCGACCAGTACCTTCAAGCACTCGAAATTGAATCAGCTCCGCCAAGTTTCGAATTTCTTTCCGTCTTGATTACCCGGCATATCGCGACACTCTCCTTCAGCAGTATCGGGGTGCGACTACATGACGACCTGCCATTAGACCTGCCCGCCGTCTTTGACCGAATCGTGTTGAGGCGACGTGGCGGCTATTGTTTTGAACAAAACGCATTGCTCTTTGAGGTGTTACAAGAACTTGGTTTTGATGTTGAGATCAAATTGGCCAGAGTGATTTATGGTCGCGACTACCTACCAGGCCTCACACACCGAATCACAATCGTGACATTGGATCAGCGGCCCTTTGTTGTTGATGTTGGATTCGGCCCTAATGGACCAACCTCACCAATCCCGCTACTGGAAGAACAAGCTGAGGGCTCGGAGTGGAAGCACCGAGTTCACGAGTTCCGTGAAGGTGAGTTTCACATGCAGTCACGTAAACCTGAAGGTCCATATTCGCTGTACCGATTCGATCTGGGTCAATATGGTCCAAGTGATTGCGAGATCAGCCACTTCTATTCGCAACACCACCCCGAAGCAACTTTTGTGAATAACCTCGTCGTGTCTCGCATACTCCACGACGAAATTCGTTCACTGCGAAATAACACCTACATGACAATCAGACCCGAAGGCGAAGTTGTCACCATGGTCAATGACTCCCACCAACTCCACAATCTTTTGAGTAATGAACTGGGGGTCGAAGTCAGTGAAGCAGAATCCCTTCGTCTCTTTAGTGAACTGTCCACGTGAATGTCAAAGGCTGACCCGTATTTTCATAAGTTAACTTTTCACCAATGTCAACTGGTCTACTCTCCACGGATAGCGGGTTTGACCCAGATGCCACGACACACGGTCCCAACATGCCAGCCTGAGCACTCCCAGACATAGTTACTAAGTACGTCGGGCTGGGCAAACCGTTTGGAAGTTCGATCACGAACTTGCGGCCACTTGTTGGCAGAGTGCTCGTCGTCTGAACTGGTTGCTGCTTGCCGCCGTGAAGTGCTTCAACATTGATAGATCCGTCATAAGCAATCTGCACGTTAAGGGTTGACTCACTACGAAATGAACCTCGCCGAAACGCGCTGTAGATCGCCCACGAGCCTGCAATGGTCGCCACGGCACCTGCGGCCCGTCCAATGAAGTCCTGGCTAAAAACCATGATGAAAGGTCCGACGAGAAATAGGACCACGGTGAGAACCCAAATTACCGAAGCCGGAATTGCTATAACTGGTTTCGCGATGACGCGTTCCGCCGTACGCCGCGAACTAATTCCCAGCATTGTGTTGAGAACGCCCGCCAAGTAAACAATGGAGAGAACCCCAACAAACGAAATCAAATCACTAAATGACAATGGGCTCACCAGCATTAACAGGGAGACACCGACGCAGAGTGAGAGCATTGCAACTGTAATCATCGTGTGGACCTTCGGCGAAGAAAAAATTGAAGCCTTCAATCTAGGTTCCGTTTCGCCTACTGGTGCCTCAAGAAGGCTTTCGGCAATACTGCCTGCGCTACTACGTCGCCCAAAAGTTACCCGCCAATTACCGTCCTGATCAAGTTCAACTAGTCCATTTGCCTCAAGGCTCTCAAGCTCCTCACCCACATTTACTCTGTCACGGAAAACCGCGGCAATCTCAGAGGAATGAACGGGTTGACGTGCGAGAGTCCGAATAATTTCTCGATCCGAATCAGAGCTTTCTAGTACCTCAAAAACTCCTCGAACTGGCTGCGAAACAACAGCAACAGGAACGGTGGTTTCAATATTTAGCGCGATGCCGGTTGCCAGGTGTTCCACATCTACTGCCAGCCACCTCTTTTTCGACGGAGTTGCAACTTGAGCAACTAAACCGGTTGAATTCCAACCTTGATCTTGAATTAATTCAGTCGCTGAAGTGCGACCCTGCCGCACCCTGGCCACTACTTCGCCTTTGGCATTGAGCGCAATACTAAGGAATACAGGTAACGCGTTGGGATCATTCAATTGAGCTTCCATTACTCTACCGCCCACAAGATCAACCCTGAACGATTCAAATCGTGGCAATCGCTCAAGAACGAGATAGCGCAAGGTAAATGAAAAGAGCAAAATTTGTGCTCCCATTGCGAATAGGACGAAAATTGCCATGAGAACTTCGGCGCTCGTTCCACCAGCCTCAACGGCCAATGCAGCACCCGTTCCTTTACTGGAACTCCACTCACTTCCCGGCACAGATCCCAGAGCAACGAAAATCCATGCTGCGTTGACAAACGTCCCAAGGAGTATTGCTGCGACAGCACCCCGGATTAATCCGCGACCAGTTGGATCGGCTTTCAGCGAACTCGGCGCGTTCCCTGACAGTGAATAATGCCCAAAAAGCGTAGTGAAAGATACGCCAAGGGTCAGTGCCAATGCGGCGGGGAGAGATGCGCCTTGATCAAGCCCTGAAAACACCAAGTCACTTTTGACTTCAATGCCCAGCAGAAAAATCAACAGAAAAATGGAAATCAATGTCACGGGCACTGTGACGATTGCCAACCTGACGAGAATCGTGCGGAAGTTGGCTGCAGCGAAGACGGTTGCGGGAATTCCAACTACCAATGCAATCAGCCAGCGAGGTAGGTTAATGAGCCCTGAGAATGTGTCAGCGAAACCCACTAAATATATGGGGATCAGGAGAGCGATGAGCGCGATTGAAGATCCGCTCGCAAAGTTGGCTGCAACCGGCCCCAACTTTCCCTTAATGAGAACCGCCATCTGCGTTTGCCCGCTGTATATAGAAGCGCTACGAGCCAGCGCCCCACCAAATATTCCAATCGTGATTGACAATAGAAGTCCGAGCACCAACATTATGGCTACTCCCCAGATCGGGCCAAATGGTGCCATTACGATCGGTAAGGCAAGAATCCCTGCCCCGATAGTTCCCGCAAAAACGACGACAAAGACTGGCCAAGCTGCAGAAAACCAGCTCTTACTTTCATGTGCCATCAGTACTCATTTTCGGTAGTCATTGGGTGACCTGGGCCTTCATCAAAATCTCAATCAAAGTGCATTTACTTGGAGCAATGCAGTTCATATTCCGAAGGTTACCGTTTCCCTTATTTGACCGTTGCCATTTGAAGTGACAGGCTCTAACTGTGTCAGTTTCAAGAAGTCTTTCAAGTGGAATTACTTTGTACGGTGCGCAGTGGTGCCCCGACTGCCGGCGGAGTAAGGCGTTTTTGCGCGATCAGCGGATCGCTTATACGTATGTGGACTTGGAAGCCAAGCCTGAGGAAATAGCTACGGTGCTAGAACTCAACGGTGGTAAACAAATTATTCCGACAATCGTTTTTGCTGACGGGTCACATATTGCCGAACCGAGTAACGAAGAACTAGCAGAAAAGCTTGGTCTGACGCGAGATGCGGCAAGTAGTACCTACGACGTTGTGATTATTGGTGGTGGGCCAACAGGTCTGACTACTGCGATCTACACAGCACGCGAGGATCTCTCAACGCTAGTTGTTGAGAAGTCAGCCCTAGGTGGTCAAGCTGGGATTACCGAGCGGCTGGACAATTATCCAGGCTTCCCAGACGGGATCGAAGGTGCTGAACTTGCAGACCGAATTGCCAAGCAAGCCGAACGATACGGAGTTGAACTCCTTTCCGCAGTCGGGGCAACGAGTATTGAGTCATCTCAGGGTTCATCAAAAATCACTCTTTCTACCGGGCAAGTGATTTCCGCTGGAGCAGTCGTAATCAGCACCGGCTCGAATTACCGTAGAACTAATGCGCCCGGTGAAGCAGACCTGATCGGAGCGGGTGTGCATTTCTGCGCTACCTGCGACGGACCTTTCTATAAGGAGGTCGAGGAACTCGTGGTGCTTGGTGCGGGGAACTCGGGTTTGGAAGAAGGCCTCTTCCTGACCAAGTTCGGAAAGCACGTCACGATTTTCGAACGAAGTGACAAGGTCGCCGGTTCCAAGATTCTGCAAAACAAAGTTGCCGAGCACCCCAATATGGAATTGCGCTTGAACTCTGAAGTGATTTCATTCAACGCGAACTCTGATGGGCGCTTTGCCTCGTTAACCATTTCCGGACCTGGCGGTGAAACGTATGATCACAACGCTGCAGCTGTGTTTGTGTTTATCGGGCTGGATCCGAATACCGGTTGGCTTAATGGTCTTGTTGAGCTCGATGAGCGTGGGTTTATTGCAACCGACCGAAACATGGAGACCTCGGTACCTGGTGTGTTCGCTGCAGGCGATGTGCGGGCTGGGTCAACGAAGCAACTTGCTTCAGCCGTCGGTGAAGGTGCTGCGGTCAGTTTGCAGATTCGGCATCATTTGAATGCCTAAATGTTCGTTGGCAATTGTGACTTTCGCTTTTTACGCATCCCCACTTCATAGGATGCCATTGCGATCAAGATGATTCCTACAAGTGGCAAAACGAACCACAACATGATTGTCGTGAAGCCGTCGGTTGCATCATGCTGGGTGGAGTCGAGCACCAGGTAGAGCGTGTAGGCGACGTAGAGCGACACGAAAAGTGCGCCTTCCCAGCGGGCAACTATGAAACCCGTGAAAGCAATGGGTAGTAGCGCTATGGCCGCGGCGAGCATGAGTGGGATGTCAATCGCGATCGCGGCGTCTGGGACTGGGATGCCGTCCCCGAAAATAATCGCTGGAACACCAAGTACCAGACCAATGTTGAAAATATTGCTACCCACAATATTCCCAACGGCCATATCTGTCTCCCCCTTGCGCAGTGCAACGATTGAGGTTGCGAGCTCTGGCAGGGACGTCCCAATGGCGACAACGGTGAGTCCGATTACCAAACTGCTGACACCGAATGCTGTTGCGATGCTGACTGCTCCGGTCACTAAGAGTTGCGCACCTACGACGAGTAGGCCGATGCCTGCTAAAAGTAAGAGCGCCGCAAGCCATAGGGGAACGGGCTTGGTGTTAAAGGGCAGTGAATTTTCTTCAAGATTTGGGGCGCTCGCGTCTTTCTTTCCCAAAACGATGCTCATGACGGCGTGAATTACGAGAACACCAACCAGCAGTACTCCGTCGATCAAACTAATGCGACCGTCCAGACTCACAAGGAGGAAGACAATCGAGAGCACAACCATGACCGGAATATCAAATTTCACAAGCTGACGTTTAATTACTAGTGGGCAGATCACAGCGGATATTCCAAGAACCAGCAGAATGTTGGCAATATTGCTACCAACCACGTTTCCCACGGCAAGGTCTGGTTCACCACTAATTACCGAACCAACGCTGACAGCAAGTTCCGGTGCCGACGTTGCAAAAGAAACTACAACTAGTCCTATTACCAGTGGTGAAATTCCCGCGCGGACGGCGAGAGTTGAGGCGCCCCGAACAAGTGCTTCGCCGCCGCCAACAAGCAGTGTCAACCCTGCCACCACGAAGACAACGTCCAATACACCCACGACTGAATTCTACGAAGAAAATTTCCTACTTTGACGTTGGGCTAATCCTTCCCCTAGGTGAAATTCCGGGCCCAGAGGTGACATGATCGGTGGGTGCGGGTTGTGACTTCATTTGTGGATCCATCTCTGCCCCAACTTTTTCTAGAATTCGGCCTACTCCTTCTTGGCCTTGGAATTATTGCCCGACTGGCTCAGCGTTTTGGTTTTTCAGCCGTACCTTTCTATCTCCTTGCCGGCTTGATCATGGGTGAAGGAGGGCTATACGGAATTGATCCGCGCGGAATTTTGGTCCCGACGCTGGCCGAACTCGGCGTTGTACTGCTCCTGTTGCTACTTGGGCTTGAATACTCGGGCACCCAACTCGTTGAAACAGCCCGCCGACAGTCACGCTCGGGAGTAATCGACCTCGTTCTCAACGCAACACCCGGTGTTGCTATGGCTTTGATTCTTGGCTGGGGATACGTAGGAGCACTGGCTCTTGGTGGGGTTACTTACATTTCTTCTTCGGGAATTGTTTCTCAAGTGGTCCGAGACTTGCGTTGGCGGCGTAACCCAGAAACTCGACCCGTTGTCAGCATTCTTGTTCTCGAAGACCTCGTCATGGCACCGTATCTTCCAATTCTTACCGTCGTTCTTACCGGAGCAGGGCTGGTGAGCGGTCTAGTTTCGACGGGCGTCGCTTTAGTTGTTGTCGCTGTCGTGATTCTTATCGCTGTTCGCCGTGAAGGCTGGGCACAACGATTCTTCAAAACCTCTGAGCCTGTTGGGGTGCTCCTTGTGGTATTTGGTGCGGCTGTCGCAGCTGCAGGACTTGCCGGTCTGGTGTCCTTCTCGCCTGCCGTTGCCGCATTCCTTGTTGGTCTTTTGCTCACAGGGGAAGTGGCCGAAGTTGCCAGGCGCAGGCTCGACCCATTACGTGAACTCCTCGCTGCAGTGTTTTTCGCCTACTTCGGATTGTCGACCAACCCAGCTGACCTGCCTGGTGTAATTCTGCCCGCCTTCCTGCTCGCGATCGTGACGATTGCAACGAAGTTTGTTACCGGCTGGTATGCAAGTAGGACTGTTGGTGGAGGAACAATCTCGCGGCTGCGCGCAGGTGCACTACTCAGCGCCAGAGGCGAGTTCAGCGTTGTTATTGCCGGGATCGCGGCTGTTTCGACTGTGCTTCCCGGTCAGTTTCAAGCGTTCGTCGCCGCATACGTCTTGATCACAGCAGGTATTGCACCGGTCCTTGCACGCTATGCCGAGCCCGTTGGCTGGTGGTGGGATCAACGGCCCAGAGCAACACAAGGCTGACACACTTGTATACGCCTTCGATGTACATCTATTCATCTAATGTCGTTTCACACCGAACTCGAGTTACTCTGACTCTCAATACATTCCGCACGATTAGTCGATAGATTTAGTAGATAATTGAGGTGCTCAATGAGCGTTACCGTATTTGCAATTCACGAAGTAAACGACTACGACGTCTGGCGAGCGTTCTACGACGATGCTGAGCCATTCCGACCAGCCGGCCACGTTATTTCCCACAGTGTGCACCGACTCGAAGGCTCACCAGAAACCTTGATGGTGGTGCATCAATTCGAAACGTCAGAACAAGCGCACACTTTTTGGGAGAATCCAGACTTGATGGCGATCGTTGAGTCTTCGGGTGTTACCGCTATTCCGCGGCTGGAGTATTTCCTCGACACCTGAGGTGAAGGAGACAAGGTCTAGCCAAGTTCCACTTATGCAAAAGCTCCAATGACAGCACCCATGGCAATAAGACCGAGAATGTCTCCGCCAGACTCAATTGCCCAAACCTTTAATCCTTGCTGTCCAAACAATCGGTGACCCAATGCAGGAGCTGCCGCAAACCCAACTCCCATTAAGGCGCCTACGAGGGCCCCGCCAAGGAAGTTGACGTCCGTCCCGGAACTTCTGATCACACCAACTACCAGTGCCAATACAAAAGCTTGGACAAGTGCTCCAAGTGCGGTCAGTCCAAAAACCACACCCATTGACTGCCCAGCACCTGGATCTCCACCCGCTTCCTTACCTAGAGCTTTCCACCACACCGGAAAGAAGGTTTTAGGACTAAACCAAATAGACCCAACAAGAAACGCTGAAATTGTTCCTATAGCGACTGCCAACCAATCAACAGATTCGATCGACATGTGGACTCCTTGAAAAATCGCGAATGGGGCGTGCGGAGAGTACCCAACTTTGACGCGATCGCGTGGTCCTTACATGAAAATAAAAAAAGTTAGGGCGAACAACCCGATTCGGTCGCTCGCCCCAACTGTGAAGTTAAAGTTAGTTTGCTCCTCGACGTGAATCGCCATGGTCGCGCTTGGGGTGGATCCCCATGAAGTCTTGGCCGATCCGCAGTAGTTGCGGATCTGTTAAATCACTGATGTCACAGCGAACTTCACCCAGAATCTTGTCCGACACCGAAGAGAAGTGCTTTTCAGCGTAGGCCGAGAAATGGTGACCAGCATTTGCTTTGCCAGTTCCGTTTGTCAAAAGGACGATTCCGTCAGCAGCGTGAAGTGATTCACACAGTAACTTCCAGTAAGCGTCGTTGTCAGCTTCGTAGGTTCCGTCCGGGTTGCCGGCGCGGTGGTACACATTGTGATAGAAGTTACGGGGATCTTCCGCCGTTACCGTTTCGGGGCGGTCATGTGAGTCTTGGTCGAGTGCGTAAATGCGTGTGCTGTGAAAGTCCACAGCGGCTACCGCGATTTTGCCGTGCAGGTCAACAACGTCAGTTTTGTTTTCCATGTTAAACCTCTTGGCCTTTTGAACGTGGCTCGAAGCCGGCGTTTTTCAACATGCGGCGAAGGTCAACGACCATTTGAGTATCAATGTCTTTGTTGTGGGGACGCTCAAATACTTCTGTTTCTTCACCAAGAGTCACCGTGAACTTTCCGTCCTGCTTTTCCTCCACGGTTCCGGCAGCCTCAAGAAGGTGCAGGACGTCAACCCAACGAATGTTGTGACTCACTGGGTGGGAATAAATAACAGAAAGGGTGTCTAAGTGGTGATTATTCAAGTGTGTGGGGTTCTCCCCCGTGGATTCAGCCATGCCCTAACCTTTCCATGCCGTGAGTGGCCTCTGACATGGAGGGCCACTCAAATTAGGAACAGGGTTCAGATTGCTTGCAAACCGTGCCAAATCAATCGGGCTAACCGCTCTGATGGTTTTGATCTTTGCCTATTTGGTTCTTGTGTTAACTCCGTTCGGGCAGTCAATTGATGATCAAGCGTTGCTCGCCCGCAGTGATTTTGGTTCCACAACGAAAAAAGACGCCTCCAGAATTCTTAGTCTTATCGGCATCTCCTCGGTCGCGATTGCCCTGCTCGGTATCTGGCTGATCTCTCGCCTTGAAGGCTCCAGGCTTTCACCGCTGCGAGCCATATCTGCGTTTTTGGGGTGTGTGGTTTCTGCTGAAATTTTGAAGTTGGTGTTGCCTAGGCCAGAGTTGGATGCTCTCTATGAAGCAAGCCTTGTAAACAAGGACTTCAATACTTTTCCTAGCGGTCACACAACAATTGCGATGGGCCTCGCCTTGGTACTCGTTTCGATGTCACCTTCGCGTCACCGACAAATAGCGGCTGCAGTTGGCCTTGGTTTCACACTTGTGATTGCAAGTTCGGTAGTCCTTGCCGGCTGGCACCGACCGAGTGACGCGATTGGTGGGATAGCCCTCTCAGCAGCTGTATTTAGCGTCTTAGTGTTTACCAACGAGTCGTTTGCCGAACGCGCAACACGCTTTCGTAATGCCGCGGTGTTCGCACTTGGACTGGTTGGCATTGGTGTTCTTGTCTGGGTGCTGCGGTTGCCTTCGCATGCCGATGGCTCACTCACCTGGCTCCTGGTCTTCTTTGCCTTAATTCTTGTTACGGCAAGTTACTTTGTTCTGGCTCTGATGCGGAAAGTTTCTGTGTAAAAGTGAAACTGGTCGTGCCTTCGGTGGAGCATGTCCCTTCATATCTTGCTGCCCTTGAATCCGGGTGGACCTTTGATTCCTTTGGCGGATCCAATATTCCGACTAGTGCGAGTCAGCCACCAAATATTTTGGCGAAGAAGCCCTTATTTGCCTTGGCCGCAGCCTTGTCAGCCGCTGTGCATGAGCACCGCTGGTTCTTGGGAATTCCACGGAGAACTTCGTTTTTGTGATTCCCACACCCAGCCCAGGTAGCTTTCTTACATAGTTTGCAGGTTACTTGTCGACACATGAGACAGAACCCTATACCCCAGGGGGTATAAGTTGTGAAGCGGGCTTCGGCTAACTCGAGCGATCCCTTTCACGCGAAGTCTGACTACCAATCATTACTGCAGTTGTAAGCACCAGCATCGACACGGTCATGACTGAATTCTGAAATGCCGGGTCCAGACCATTCCACTTAGAGTTCAAATACATGATGAACCAATTGCCACCGACCACAATAAACCCGAAAAAGAAAATTCCGAGTCCAATAAACCCTCCCGCAAAAGTCCACTTCTGAGAGCGGCTCCAATGCTCGGAGTTATGTGCGTGTTTAAGACCAAGGATTCCTGCAACAAACAACAGGATTCCGGTCAAAGTTTCCAGCGCCATAATCGCAATGTAAGAAATAGCATGGAACCAGGTTGCATTAATAAAGCGCCACTCGAATCCACTGTCAGCCGGAACACCGTCACCGCGAAGAACGCCCTGAACGAAACCCCAGTTGCTCGCATTGGGGTTTGCGGGGTTTGTAACGTTGTCGAAGCCAACGACAAGGTAGTAGCTCGCAACCATGAGAATGAAGAGTGAAGTTGCAACACTTGCCATGTGCCATGGCGTCCAAGACTTAATGTTCACCAGAACTCCTATTTCGTCGCTTGTGTCATTTCCGCCGCCTATTCAGTTGCATGGGAATCACCTTGCTAACTCCCCACCGCGTTATGGGTGGCCTATTCACCAGCCAAGTGCGATGTATCCCAGATTCAGGCTCGGGTTATGGTGAAGAGGTGCAAAGGCTTGTTTTGGGAGTGTTGTTGGCGGTGGGTTCCTTATTTGCGACCACAATTACCTCGCAAGCTCAACAGGTGCCTACCGTACAAAAAACGTATTTGGAAATCCCAATTCAAGAAACTGGAATCGTTGACGTGGTCGCTGACGGTGACACTTTTAGGTTCATCGAAAATGGGTCAAGTGAGTACGTAACCGTTCGGCTACTCGGAGTGAACACTCCTGAGATTAGGGGTTTTAATAACGTCCACCGAGACCAAGATATGTGTGGCGGCGCTGAGGCAACCAACGTTTTGAAGTCCGTGTTACAGCCGGGAACAAAAGTTCAATTACGCTCACTCGACAAAGCTTCCCAGGGGCGGGGGCGGATCCAAAGGTACGCATTCGCGTGGAATCCCGCTACCGAGCAGTTCGATATTGACGTCCAAGCTGTCGTAGCGCAGTCCGGATTATCCATGTGGTTCACGGTCAAAGATGAATCAGCCTTGTCGTATCAGTACCGGGTCATGATTGCCCAAACCCAACTGGAAAAGCGCGGGCTGTGGAATCCCAACTACTGCGGTCCGCTTGAATCACCCAATGCCCAAATCAGCGTGATTGTTAACTGGGATGCGAAAGGGAACGACAACCAAAACATTAACGGAGAGTTCATCACGGTCAGGAATATTGGTTCAGCTCCCGTTGATCTCACGGGGTGGCTCCTGCGCGATTCCAGTTTGACCGCTTGGTTTTATTTCCCTTCGGGATCCATCATTGCTCCCAATGATTTTCGCGTAGTCCATTCAGGAGTGGGTGCGAATGGAACCCCCAATCCACGAGACCTCTACATGGGATCTGAAACAGCCCTGTTTCCCAATGTTGAAGAAGATAAATTCCTCGGAGATGGCGCATACCTACTCGATCGAAATACCGCGATGCGAACCTACTACGAATACCCGTGCGTCCTTGATTGCACCGACCCTTTGCAAGGTGTCCTACGAATCACGAAAGTGAATGCGGTTTCAACGGCAAAGTCTGCCGCAAAACGCGCGAATCAAGAATTTGTTCGGATTCGAAACACTGGAAGTACTTCAGCCTTACTCGATGGCTACTACCTCAGGCGTGGCCTTTCAACTTACCCGTTTTTAGCGAACACCTTGATCGCACCCGGGAAATCCCTGACCGTTCGCATTGGAAAAGGTTCTGCAACAGAACTAACCCAGTATTGGGGACAAAGTTCAACTCTTCTGCGTGACAGTGGTGATCGTGTCGCCCTCATGTCGAATCGAAATGTGACAATCAGCGCAAAGCAATGGACCAAGCGCTAATTAATCACCTTTAGCTTCACGTTTAGCTGCTCGCTCTGCACGGGCTTCCACTTCAATTACTTCAGCCTCTTCCAGGGTTGGTGCGCCGCCACCAAAACGTGCGGGAATCCACGAGGCACCAACAGGCTTGTCCGGGTAGCGTTCAATCGCTTTGGCCAGAAGGTCACGCAATGCTTCGCGCAGTCGATCATGTGCTTCTTCGGGGTCACCTGAAATGTCGAGTGATTCACCAACCATGATCACAACGGGTCGACCGCGCGTAAGGTCTTTGACGCCATAAGACAGTACCCGATGACCACCGAAAATAATCATGGGAAGAACCGGAACCTTGGCGATTCGAGCCATGCGGATTGTGCCGCTTTTGAGATCTTTAATATCCAGTGATCGACTCATGGTTGCCTCGGGGAAAACCCCAACAATTTCGCCTTTTTTGAGGTCAGCGACGGCGTCACGGAAAGCCTGGGAACCTGCATCGCGGTCGACGGGAATGTGTTTCATGCCACGCATAAGCGGTCCAGCAATTTTGTGCTTAAAAATTGAATCTTTAGCCATAAACCGCACGAGCCGGCGACCACGGTTGTGCGCCGGAATTCCACCTAATGCAAAGTCCATATAACTCGTGTGGTTAATGGCCAATAGAACACCGCCGCTGAGCGGAATATTCTCTTCACCGACTACGTCCACCTTCAGGCCAAGTCCTGCGAAAGCGCCCTTGGCAATTAAAACGATTGATTGATAGAAAGGCTCGACCACAGAGTCAGACTAGCGCCTTGCAAGCATCCCTTGACGAACTCTAGATACCGTCGCCGATCCGAGCACCATTTTTTTCCAGCAGCAATCGAACCTCTGAGGAGCGATAACGCCGGTGTCCGCCAAGTGTGCGAATACTTGTCAACTTTCCAGCCTTGGCCCACCGAGTGACGGTTTTTGGATCCACGCGAAATAGCGCTGCAACCTCCCCCGGGGTCATGAGGTGCTCTGTCTCCGGTATCGCACTCACCCGGGTTGTTGGGGTGCCATTAGAGCCCACGGGGTTTGCATTTCCAAATGGTCGCGGGTTGAGCGGATTCATTCTTTGATAACACCCCTTTTCGCCTTCACAATCTCACGTGACACAACCGTATCCCGATTTGTCTGATTCGCAACCCAAGGTGAGCTGGCGAGGTGGAACAGACTGCAGCCACCCCAAAGGTCTAGCCTGTCCACGTGGAAACCTACTTTGACCCTTGGGCCCAGTTCGCAGATCACGAAGAAGTCGTCGTGGCGCAGGACCCCCAGACCGGCTTGCGCTCAGTTGTCGCGATTCACTCAACGAAGTTGGGGCCTGCCCTCGGTGGCACGCGCATGTCCCTTTACGCCGACCAACAGAGCCCCCAAGCCGCCGCCCACGCGGATGCTCTGCGGCTGTCCCGCGCAATGACCCTCAAGAATGCGCTAGCCGGGCTTAACCACGGCGGGGGTAAGGCCGTTTTACTCGCGGATCCAGCCAATAAGTCACGAGCGGAATTGCTGAACTATGGCACTTTGATTCAGTCCTTGGGGGGAAAGTACGTAACAGCAGGTGACGTGGGAATGCAAGTCGCGGACATGGATGTCGTGGGCGAGACCAGTGAGTATGTGACCGGACGCTCACCTGACAAGGGTGGAGTGGGCGACTCTGGAATTTTGACCGCGCTAGGAATTTGGCAAGGAATGCAAGCCTCGGTTGAGTTTTTCACCGGGAAAAACGACTTTTCCCACTTCACCGTAGGTGTGGTGGGAGCAGGCAAAGTGGGCGGGCGGCTCATTGGCCACCTGATCGAGTCCGGCGGTGCACGTGTGGTGGCCATGGATCCCGTTGCTGAAATGCGTACCGAAATCTTGGCCAAGTACCCCGACGTGGTGTTTGTCGAATCAATCCAGGACATGTTGGCGCAGCGTCCAACCGTTATCTCCCCCAATGCAATGGGTGGATTCGTAACGGAAGATTTGGTTCCTGACCTGACCGCCGCGGGCGTGTCCTTGGTCTGTGGGGGCGCCAATAACCAACTGGCGGACCCCAAAGTAGGCGACTTGCTGGCAGCGGCCGGAGTTCTCTACGCCCCAGACTTCATGGTCAACTGCGGTGGTGTGATTCAAGTGGCAGAAGAGCTAGTTGGGGCCAATGTTGACAAAGCTCGTGAGCAGGTCTTGAAAGTGTATGCGACAACCTTGGAGGTCCTGGAGTCTGCGAGCAAGGCTGAAATCACACCGGTTGCCGCCGCGGAAGCTAAGGCTTGGGAGCGAATCAACGCTTAAATCGTCACCTAGTTCGGCACTTTTCGCACGCATGGTGCTTGGCAGGTAGTATTGACCGGGTGGTGGCGAGGGCCCCCACCGAAACTACTAGTCCACACACTACCCGTCATAACTGGAAGAGGGGGTCGAGTCATGGGACGCGGCCGAGCGAAAGCTAAGCAAACGAAAGTTGCTCGCGAACTAAAATACGGAGGTCCACAAACCGATTTTGATCGGTTACAAGCCGAACTCAGTGGCCAGCCAGCAACTGTTTACGTCGAAGAAGTAGTTGAAGAGGCAGACCCTGAAGAGGATCCCTATGCCAAGTACTACGAAGACGAAGACGAAGAAGTAGCTAACTAGTTCTTCTCGTAGTTCCCCACAAGATTTATTGCTCCCCCGCCACCACCTTTTGCGGGGGAGTCACCTTTTTCGCCACCCACACGTTCACGAATTGATCCGCACACCCATGCGTCAACATCTCGGTTTCCCAAAATTTCCAACGAACCGTCAACGCTCTGCTGCGGAACAACCGCGAACATTCCAATTCCCATGTTAAAAGTTTTTTCAGCATCAAGTTGTGGAACTCCACCCTGAGCGCAAATCAGATTGAAGATCTCAGCGGGAGCCCATGTTTCTCGGTAAAGGTCCGCCGCAAGATTTTCCGGGAGCACCCGGGCCAAGTTTGCCGCGATCCCCCCACCGGTCACATGGCTAAATGCATGAACACTGCCTTGATTGATCAATGCGAGTGCATCGAGTGCATAAATGTGTGTCGGCTCCAGCAATTCTTCACCTACAGTTCGCCCAAAATCATCAATGTAGGCATCGAGCCCCAACTTGCCTTCGCCCAAAAGTACGTGGCGCGCAAGTGAGTATCCGTTGGAGTGCAGTCCCGAAGACTTCATGGCGATCACAACGTCACCCGCATTGACCTTGTCCGGTCCCAACAAGTTTTCCGCGTCAACGATACCTGTTCCAGCACCAGCAATGTCGTATTCGTCAGGCGCCATGAGCCCAGGGTGTTCTGCAGTTTCGCCGCCAACTAGTGAGCACCCCGCGAGTTCGCACCCGCGCGCAATTCCAGCCACGATACTTGCCACTCGTTCGGGTTTCACTGAACCAACCGCGATGTAGTCGGTCATGAAAAGTGGTTCGGCCCCACACACCACAAGGTCGTCGACCACCATTGCTACTAAATCCAGACCAACAGTGTTGTGAATATCAAGTGCGCGTGCAATTGCAATTTTCGTTCCGACACCGTCAGTGGAAGTTGCCAACAGCGGCTTACGCATTGACTTCGCAGCGGAGATATCAAACAGTCCAGCAAACCCACCAAAGTCCCCTACAACCTCTGGCCTGGTACTTGCAGCGATTGATGCCCGCATCAGTTCTACTGCAAGCTCACCTGACTCAACATCAACACCTGCTTGCGCGTAGGTGGCACCCGACGGGTTCATGGACGATTCAATGCGTCAAGTGCGAGAGGGTCAACATGCAGGTGATCCGAGTCGGTGACTCGACGCTCAATTCCCTCAAATACTTCTAAGTTCACTTTGTGTTCCTCTGAAAGAGCTACCGGATACACGCCGTCAAAACACGCCCGGCACAAGTCTTCTTTGGGAACATGCGTTGCCTCAATCAGTGCATCGAGTTCTACGAAAGCAAGAGAGTCCGCACCAATTGATGCGCAGATTTCCTTCACCGTAAGTCCATTTGCAATCAATTCAGCGCGGGTAGCAAAATCAATTCCGTAGAAACACGGCCACTTGACCGGTGGGCTGGAGATTCGTACGTGCACCTCCAGGGCACCGGCTTCTCGCAGCATGCGTACTAAAGCACGCTGGGTATTTCCGCGCACAATCGAGTCGTCAACAACTACGAGTCGTTGCCCTGCGATCACCTCTTTGAGCGGATTAAGTTTTAACCGAATTCCGAGTTGGCGAATAGTCTGAGAGGGTTGAATAAATGTCCGCCCCACATACGAATTCTTGACCAAGCCTTCTGCGAACGGGATACCTGATTCTTGCGCGTAACCGATCGCGGCGTAGCGCCCCGACTCGGGGACGGGGATAACAAGGTCTGCCTCCACTGCGTGTTCCTTGGCTAACAAGCGTCCGGTTTCAACCCGTGTTGCCTGCACTGATCTCTTTGAAATAGTCGTATCAGGTCTGGCGAGATATACGTATTCGAAGAGACAACCTTTCGGAACCGCTGGCGCAAATCGGTGTGAACGCAAACCCTGCGAGTCCATAACGATCAGTTCGCCAGGCTCAACTTCACGGACCACCGATGCGCCGACAATGTCGAGAGCGGCAGACTCACTTGCAACCACCCAGCCAGCCTCTAGCCTCCCCAAAACCAAAGGTCGAATTCCCTGCGGATCCCGCGCCGCATAAATCGCATTGTCGTCCATGAATACCAATGAAAAAGCTCCCTTAACCAAAGGGAGCTCTTCGACTGCTGCTTCTTCGAGTGAGAGATCGGGATGGGCGGCAAGCAATGCGGTTAAAATCTCCGTGTCGGTGGTTGCAGCCATCGTTGCGTTGAACGGCAGTTCACCGGAACCACTTTGTAATTCCTCGATCCGCTTTCGAAGTTCACCGGTGTTGGTCAGGTTGCCATTGTGACCAAGGGCTAAGTGACCTGTTGCCGTAGTGCGAAATGTTGGTTGAGCATTTTCCCAAATGCTTGCACCCGTTGTGGAATAACGCGCGTGACCAATTGCCAAGTGACCCTGAAGTGATTCGAGTGCGCCTTCATTGAAGACTTGGGAAACCAGACCCATATCTTTAAATACAACAATTCGTGAACCGTCACTGACCGCGATTCCAGCTGATTCTTGCCCACGGTGTTGCAGTGCGTAAAGCCCAAAGTAAGTGAGTTTGGATACTTCCTCACCTGGCGCCCAGACACCAAAAACGCCACAAGCATCTTGAGGTCCGACGTCTTCAGAGAGGAGGTTGTGGTTGAGGAGACCATCACCGCGGGACACGCTCACAGCCTACGCCAATTACCTCTGTTGGATTTACCCGCTTCCAACAGTCGGGGTAATTTTTTAAAGCACGAGGTCACAGCGAATGGATGCAATCCGGTGGGTCAGCGCAACTAACTCAAGATCCCCGGCAGCAACCGCCGTCACGGTTCGAAATATTTCAATTTGGTCAGCGACAAGATCGAACCCATTAATAGCAGCGAAGTTGGCCGCGCACACCCAACTGAGTCTCTTATTGCCGTCAACTAAAGCGTGATTTCTGTTCACTCCGTCAAGTAGTGCCGCACATTTTTCATCAAATGACTCGTATATGTCTTTCCCAAAGGCCGAGATTTGCGGCCTGGCAAGTGCAGCCCCCAAAAGGCCTTCATCGTGGACTAAAAAGTTCATCCGGTGAGCAATCAGTAAGGCGTCTTCGACTCTCAAAAACTGGGTCATCCGGCGAGAAGCCGCAGGGCTTCTGCATCGCGCTCCAAAATACGCTCAGTGTTTTCTCTAATGAAGTCGGCGCGACTGTAACCGTTAATTCTCTGCAAAATTGCGAGCCGAGCAACCTCCTGCATGGAACGGTGCTCTGTCTCAGCTTGGCGCTTAAGGGCTGCCATTTCTTCGTCGTTGAGTCTTAATGTCATCGCCATAATTCAAAGATACCAAAATGGTATCACTATGGCAATGGAAAAAGGTACGCTAAATCTGAGCGTTCACCGCTGGCCAAAATCTGACCCTGCGCCACTAGTTCTGCCCAACTCCGAGCACCAATTGCGAGTTGACACAGATGCATTGCATTGAGTTCAACCACCGCGGCCGGGGTTCCTCTTCGGTGCGTGTGGCCTTCAATTATTTGCGTGGCCGCAAAGGGAGGGATGCGGAGTTCGACACTTCGGCCGGGTGCCATCTCCATCAGCTCACGCAAGACAATTTTGACAGCGGTGCGAGTCGTTTCCTTGTCTACCTTCGGGTTTTGCCCAGCAACTGACTCCAGCAATTCACGTTCAATCGGGCTCAGCACGACTACCCCCCGAAGAGTGCCGGGAGTGTTGCTTCATTTGCCTCGCGTAGTTGGTCCACCGTGAGCGTGAACAGGGAATCAAAAACAATAACCTGCTCATCGGGGTGCCCGCTGTCCGCGCCAAGCCCAGAATCAACCACTCCAAAACGAGTTGCACTCATGCCTCGAGCAGCACACATTTCAGTGAAACGGAGTTCCTCTGTACGAGGGATAACTGCGATTGCTCGCGCGGTGCTCTCAGAGAATAAGAATACAAATGGGTCAATGTGGTCCGGGATCCAGAACCGCGCACCAATATTTGCCCGCAGCGCCATCTCCGTGATCGCGACACCAACCCCACCGTCGGAGACGTCGTGGGCTGCGGTGATCATGCCGTCACGGGATGCGGCAACCATGATCTCGCTCAGTAAACGTTCCATAGGCAAATCGACTTTCGGTGGAAGGCCACCAAGGTGTCCCTGCAGGTGCGCCCACTCCCCGCCTGCGAACTCGTCTGCGGTGTTACCCAGTACGTAAATCAGTTCACCGTCGTCCTCCCACGCCATGGGTGTTCGGCGGTCTACGTCGTCGATAACACCCAAGACTCCAACAACAGGGGTCGGGTGAATCGCGGTGTCACCGGTTTGGTTGTAAAACGACACGTTGCCACCGGTCACCGGAATTCCAAGTTCAAGGCATGCGTCTGCCAAGCCTGTTGTTGCCTGGGCAAACTGCCACATAACTTCGGGGTCCTCGGGGGAGCCAAAGTTCAAACAGTTAGTGACCGCAAGTGGTTTAGCCCCGGCAACACTGATATTGCGGTAGGACTCTGCCAGTGCTAACTGGGCACCAGCGTATGGATCAAGTTTGGCAAAACGCGCATTACAGTCCGTGGAAATTGCAACACCAAGGCCGCTTTCTTCATCCACGCGAATCATGCCCGCGTTTTCAGGCTGCGACAAAATTGTGTTGCCTAAGACATAACGGTCGAACTGGGAAGTGACCCAACTCTTTGACGCCAAGTTAGGCGAAGAGATCAAGTCAAGCAGTGTCTGCTTGAGTGCTTCTGGACTTTCTGGTCGCGCCAGCCTCTCCGGTGTTGGAGCATCAGCTTGTAATGCGTCCTGCCAACTTGGTCGGTGAAATGGCCGCTCGTACACGGGTCCGTCGTGGGCAACAGAGCGTGGCGGAACGTCAACAATTGTTTCTCCGTGCCACTCGATTACAAGTCGCCCGGTGTCGGTGACTTCACCGATCACAACTGCTTCAACATCCCACTTCTTACACAACTGCATGAACGCGTCTATTTTTTCCGGTGTGACGACCGCGCACATGCGTTCCTGGGACTCACTCATCAAGATTTCTTCAGGTGATAGTGACGCGTCACGTAGGAGAACGCGGTCAAGGTAGACGTGCATGCCACCTTCACCGTTAGATGCAAGTTCACTTGTGGCACATGAAATACCCGCGCCACCGAGGTCTTGAATACCTTCAACCAATCCTGCATGCAGCACTTCCAGGGTCGCTTCAATCAAGAGTTTTTCCATGAACGGGTCACCAACTTGAACACTCGGGCGTTTAGCCGGTCCGTCAGCGTCAAATGTTTCCGAGGCAAGGACAGATACTCCACCAATTCCGTCTCCACCGGTGCGGGCACCGTAGAGAACTACAAGATTCCCAACACCTTTTGCACTAGCAAGGTGAATGTCCGCGTGCTTCATGGATCCAACGCACAGTGCGTTCACGAGCGGGTTTCCCGCATAACTTTCATCGAAAACTAATTCACCACCAATATTGGGCAGGCCGAGACAGTTGCCGTAACCGCCGATCCCTGCCACAACGCCCGGCAAAACTCTCCGGGTATCGGGTGCGTCCGCTGCACCAAAACGCAATGGATCCATGACGGCTAACGGCCGCGCACCCATAGAAATAATGTCCCGAACAATTCCGCCAACACCGGTGGCTGCCCCTTGATACGGCTCAACGTAAGAGGGGTGGTTGTGACTCTCGACTTTAAAAGTGACCGCCCACCCGTCACCAATGTCGACAACGCCAGCGTTTTCACCGATACCTACTAAGAGAGCATCGGTTTTCGGTGCTTTGTCGCCGAACTGGCGCAGGTGTACCTTGCTGGATTTATAGGAGCAATGCTCACTCCACATAACCGAATACATAGCCAACTCGCTACTTGTTGGACGTCTATCAAGAATTTTCTTGATGCTCTCGTACTCGTCTTGCTTAAGGCCAAGTTCAGCCCAGGGCTGTTCGCTCAGAGGGTTTGTCTTTGCGGCTTCAACGGAGTCGATCATGAGGCACCTACCAGGGATTTCACAACACTGGCGAAGAACGGGATGCCGTCAGTTGTTGGGCCAGTGAGTGCTTCAACCGCATGCTCTGGGTGGGGCATTAGCCCAACAACGTTTCCGGCTTTATTGGAGATACCTGCAATATCGCGGTAGCTACCATTGGGATTCCCACCCTGGTAAGTCGCAATTACTCTGTTCTCTGCGAAAAGTTCGTCCAGGGTTGCTTCACTTGCCACATAACCACCCTCACCATTTTTCAAGGGAATCACAATCTCTTGGCCGAGAGCGAAGTCACTGGTCCACAGTGTTTCTGTGCTTTCAATGCGCAATTTTTGGTCTTGGCAAATGAAATGCTGATGGTCGTTGCGGGTAAGGGCTCCGGGTAAAAGGTGGCTCTCACAAAGAATTTGAAAACCGTTGCAAATCCCTAAAACAGGAAGTCCTGATTGAGCTTTTTCGATGATCAGGGACATAACGGGTGCAAACTTGGCTATCGCGCCGCAGCGCAGGTAGTCGCCGTAGGAGAAACCACCCGGGAGAACGACCGCGTCAACGCCATGGAGGTCAGCGTCACCATGCCACAGTGCCACAGGAGTTGCTCCTGCAATCCGAATCGCGCGGGCCGCATCAGCGTCGTCGAGGGAACCCGGAAAAGTCACTACTCCTATGCGAGCGCTCACGGCTAGTTCTCAACCGTGAGAGTAAAGTCTTCGATTACCGGGTTGCTAAGCAATTCCTCAGCCAGTTTTTCCATCAGTGCGGCTCGATCACCCTCTAGGTCACCGTCCAGATCAATAATGAATTGCTTGCCCTGGCGAACGTCCGTGACTCCACCGAGTCCTAGGCGACCTAGTGCACCTTGCACTGCGCGACCTTGTGGGTCAAGAATTTCGGGTTTAAGTGCAACGTTTACAACGACGCGGGCCACTGGATCTCCTGATTTTGATTGACTGCTCCAAGCCTACCGGTGTGAACTAGCCGTTGGATGCCTGCCAAGCACTCCACGCCGAGGAAACCATGTCACTTAGATCGCGGTCGGCTGACCAGTCCAATACAGATCGACTCAGTTCAACGTCGGCGAAGGTTGCTGGTGGATCGCCTGCTCGACGCGCCACGGCTTCGGGGTTGATTTCTCGGCCAATAACGTGGGAAATTGAGTCCATTACTTCTTGGACGCTGACGCCACTTCCCCGCCCCACATTAATGGCAAGATTTACTTTTCCCGATTCACACTTTTTCACTGCGGCTACGTGTGCGCGGGCCAGGTCCGCGACGTGAATGTAGTCACGAATACAGGTTCCGTCAGGCGTTTGGTAATCGGTTCCAAAAATCTTTGGTCGTTGGCCAGTTTCGAGTGCTTGAAACACCATAGGAATCAGATTGTTAACACTGTTGTCACCGAGCTCGTCACTCCCCGCGCCTGCGACATTAAAATACCGCAGTGCCACCCAATTGAGACCACGACTTGTTGCCAAGTCTTTGGCCAACCATTCCCCAATGACTTTTGTTTCCCCGTAAGGAGACTCAGGAAAAAGTGGTTCGGTTTCTTTCACCGGATTTGATTTCGGCGTTCCGTACACGGCGGCGGAAGAAGAGTAAACGAAGTTCTCAACCCCCGACTCAACCATGGCTTCAAGGACCCCTTGAAGCCCGGTGACATTTTCTCGGTAGTAGAAAAGTGGGAAGTCAACTGACTCTCCAGCTGCCTTCTTTGCCGCTAAATGAATGACGCCGGTGACGTTGAACTCACTAAATGCGGCCGCGAGAGCCATCATGTCTGCAACGTTTCCTTCAACTATTGGGACACCGTCTGGCACACGGGAGCGCAATCCTGCAGAAAAGTCGTCAAAAACTACCGCTTGAAAACCAGCGGACTGCAACTCGCGAACAACGTGCGAACCGATATAGCCCGCGCCACCCGTGACCAACCAGGTGCTCATTGAAACTTCTCACCCGTAATGCGCTCGTAGGCCTCGACGTATTTTGCGCGAGTCTTCTCAACAATTTCTTCTGGCAACGGAGGCGGGGCCTCACCTGAGTTCCGGTCCCAACCTGATTCGGGTGAAGTCAACCAGTCACGAACGAACTGCTTGTCAAATGAAGGTTGCGGTCCGCCGGGGTTCCACAAACTCTTCTCCCAATAACGGGAGGAATCTGGAGTGAGTACCTCGTCGCCCAAAATGATTCGGCCTTGGTGCTTGCCGGAAAGAGCCACTCCGAACTCGAATTTCGTGTCAGCCAGAAGCAAGCCCTTACGACTGACTTTTTCGGCCGCGTATTCGTACACCGCCGTGGACATGCGCTTGAGCTCTTGTGCTTCCTCTTGTCCGAGTTCAACGATCACGTCGTCATAGGTGATATTCACGTCGTGCTCACCCAGTGGTGCTTTGGTCGCAGGAGTAAAAAGTGGTTTGGGCAGTAGTACGCCGTCTTTCAAGCCTGGAGGTAGACCATTCCCACTGATCTTTCGGGTGGCCAAGTAGTCGGAGTAGCCGCTACCTGCAAGATAGCCCCGGACAACACACTCAACCGGGAACATGTCCAAAGGCACGCACACGACTGCACGACCCGCGACCGACTTTGGCACCTTAGAGGTGGTTGTGTGGTTAAACACCAACCCCTGTAGTTGACCGAACCACCATTGGGAGATTGAGTTCAAAATCCGCCCCTTGTCGGGGATCTCGGTTGGCAGCACCCAGTCGTAGGCCGAGATACGATCGCTGGTGACCATGAGGAGTCGATCTTGCGGTGTGCGGAAAATATCCCGCACCTTGCCGGAATAGATGTGTTCGTACTCTTCGGGGAGGTCGTAGTTGTGGGAAAGTTCTCCGGTCACAGAATCTTGGGTCACAGAATGCCGCCTGGTGTGTAGGCCGCAGCATCCGGATAACGCGCGGTGAGGATTTCAACCCGGTCAGCCAATTCGCGAACTTGGTGTTGGGCAGCTCCGGTAAATTCAATCGGTTGCGCAAGTATTGAGTTCAACTGTTCAAGGGTGAAGGCAAGGCGCGGGTCCGCCGCAAGTTTTTCCAACAGGTCATTGTTCGAGTCCGGTGTTTCACGCATTGCAAGTGCAGTCGCCACTGCATGTTCCTTGATTACTTCATGTGCTCTCTCGCGCCCGACCCCTGACTGAACCGCTGCCATAAGGATCTTTGTGGTGGCCAAGAAGGGAAGGAAGCGTTCCAACTCTCGGTCAATCATTGCGGGGAAAGCCCCGAATGCACCTAGCACCGTGAGGAATGTTTCCATCAGGCCATCGATAGCAAAAAATGAATCAGGGAGGGCAACCCGACGCACCACCGAACACGCAACGTCGCCTTCATTCCACTGTTGACCAGAAAGGTCAGCGCACATATTCATGTAACCACGGAGAATCACATGGAAACCATTAATACGTTCGCACGAACGTGCATTCATTTTGTGCGGCATGGCTGAAGAACCAACTTGCCCTGGCAGAAAGCCTTCGGTAGCCAATTCTTGACCTGCCATAAGTCGAACGGTTGTTGCAAAATTAGAGGGACCCGATGCGAGCTGGACCAAAAGTGCGGTGACTTCAAAGTCAAGTGAACGCGGATAAATCTGGCCGACGCTTGTGAAAAGGTTGTCAAAACCCAAGTGGGCAGCAACTCTTTTTTCTAAGTCGGCCAATGCTTCTTCATTTCCGTCAAGCAGCGTCAACATGTCTTGTGCCGTTCCCACCGGACCCTTTATTCCACGCAATGGGTAAGCCGCAATAAGTTCTTCAAGTCTGTCAACTGCGAATAGCAGTTCCTCTGCGAAAGTTGCCATTCGTTTACCAAGTGTGGTGATTTGAGCCGCGACATTGTGCGAGCGTCCCGCCATGGCAAGTTCCGAGTAAGCGATCGCAAGACCACTTAAGCGGTCAAGCGCCGCAACTGATTTGTCCCTGATCAAGATCAGGCTAAGGCGTATTTGAAGTTGCTCAACATTTTCAGTCAAGTCGCGCGAAGTCATGCCCAGATGAATGTACTCAGCGCCCGCAAGGTCGTTGAACTCCTCAATTCGAGCCTTCACGTCGTGTTTGGTTACTCGCTCCCGCTCCGCAATTGACTCAAGATTCACCGTGTCAATTACCGCTTCATACTTCTCCGGCACTCCCACCGGAATTGCAATCCCAAGTTCCTGCTGGGCGCGCATCACAGCGATCCAAAGCTGGCGCTCGAGTCGAATCTTTGCCGCCGGAGCCCACAGTTCCTGCATTGAGATCGATGCGTAACGCGAAGCAAGCACGTTGTCGATTGAGTTCACTTGGCCCGCCACACTCCTAGTCTTTCACGCGAGCAGTTCACGCCTCGGTTGAGCAAGCACTTAAGGCAATATCCCGACGAAAGTGGCTCCCTGAAACCTCAATCTCGGCGACGCCTTCGTAGGCGCGCTCCCGAGCCAAAGCCAGAGTGGGAGCGTGGGCGGTCACCGAAAGCACCCTGCCCCCGGAAGTCACAAGTTTCCCTTCATTCATGGTGGTTCCCGCATGGAACACGGAAAGATCAGGGTCTGCCTCAAGCATTTCTAGACCTAAGATCGGCACCCCGACAACCGGTTTAACGGGATACCCTTCAGCGGCAATTACGACGTTCACCGCGAACCCCTGCTCCCAACGAAGTTGGGCAAAATCTGCAAGTTGCTCGGTTGCAGCTGAATAGAGAAACTGTCCTAGAGGAGTAAGCAAACGAGACAGAACAACTTGCGTCTCAGGGTCACCAAAGCGGGCATTAAATTCAATCACTCGAATCCCCCGAGTTGTCATGGCCAGACCTGCATAGAGAACTCCGACAAAAGGGGTACCGCGATTTTTCATTGCGTCGGCCATTGGTTGAAGCACCCGCTTGGTGACTTCGGAGACGACACCCTCGTCCAGCCACGGCAACGGTGAGTAGGCACCCATGCCGCCCGTGTTTGGACCTTCGTCGTTGTCGCCAACTCTCTTGAAGTCTTGCGCCGGTTGTAATGCAACCACGGTCGTGCCGTCGGAGATTCCAAAAAGTGACACTTCAGGGCCGTCTAAGAATTCTTCGATGACCACGGTCCCACCGACTTCGAAACAGGTCTCCGCATGAGCGAGGGCCTCGCCGCGGTCTGCAGTAACGACGACACCTTTACCCGCGGCTAGGCCATCGTCTTTAACAACATAGGGAGCACCAAAAGTATCCAATGCGTCTTGTGCCTGCGCAGCATTCGTGCAAACTCGCGCCATGGCAGTGGGGATTCCAGCTTCAGCCATGACTTCTTTGCAAAAAGCTTTGCTGCCTTCAATGAGTGCTGCTTCACGGGTCGGTCCGAAACACGCAATCCCCCGGTCAGCAAGTGCATTGGCTGCACCGGCCATGAGTGGAATCTCTGGCCCAATCACAACAAGGTCAACGTCAAGTTGCGTTGCTAGATCACCGATTGCAACTGGGTCGCTTACGTCAAGGGGCACGCACTTCACGAGTTCGGCAATGCCAGCATTTCCAGGTGCTACAACGACGGACTCCACTTCAGGGTCACGCAAAAGCGCTCCCGTGATCACGTGTTCACGCGCGCCTGAACCAACGACCAAGCACTTCACGTTGAATCAGCCTTGGTAGTACGAGTCAATTACTGTAAACGCTTGATCAATGATTTCAAGGCCTGCGAGCGCCTCTTCTTCGGTCACAACGCAGGGTGGCACAACGTGCATTCTGTTGAAGTTCGCAAATGGCATGAGACCACGCTTTTTGCATTCGGTGGTCAAATCGGTCATGGCTTGCGAGGTTCCACCATAAGGCGCAAGTGGCTCGCGGGTTTCACGATTTGTTACAAGGTCAAGAGCCCAGAAAACACCAAGACCGCGAACTTCACCGATCACCGGGTGCTTCTCCGCAAGTGCTCGCAAACCTGGCCCGAGAATATTCTCACCAATAGCCGCAGCATTTTCGATGATCTTCTCTTCCTTCATCGCGTCAATGGAAGCAACAATCGACGCCGCGGCAAGGGGGTGACCCGAGTAGGTGAGACCACCTGGGAATACCTTTTCGTCGAAGGTAGCCGCAACTTCGGCAGAAATAATCACGCCACCAACGGGGACGTAGCCGGAGTTTGATCCCTTGGCGAAAACGACCAGATCGGGTTCAACGTTCCAGTTTTGGTAAGCGAACCACTTCCCGGTTCGGCCAAAACCCGACATTGTTTCGTCGAGGATCATGAGGATTCCGTATTTGTCGCAGAGCGCCCGAACGCCTTCAAGGTAACCGGGTGGTGGCACCAAAACTCCTGCCGTGCCGACCACGGTTTCAAGCAGAACCGCACCGATAGTTCCCGGCCCTTCGAACTGGATTACATGTTCGAGGTGAGTGAGCGCTCGCTCTGATTCCTGCTCAGGAGTACTTGACCAGAATTCACTGCGGTACAGGTACGGACCGAAAAAGTGAACCTGTTGGGCCGCGTATTCATTTGGCCAACGACGGGGATCACCCGTTGCCTGAATCGCTGATCCCGTGTTGCCGTGATACGAACGGTAGGCGGAAAGAATCTTGTGCTTGTGTGTATGCAGCCGAGCCATGCGGATTGCGTTCTCGATTGCGTCGGCTCCACCATTGGTGAAAAAGATTTTGTCGGCTTTCCCGCCAGCGAGTTCAACGATCCGTTGCGCGGCCTCACCACGCTTGTCGTTGGCGTGTTGTGGGGCAACGGTAGCCAGTTTGCCAGCCTGCTCTTGGATCGCTGCAACCACCTTGGGGTGCTGGTGTCCAATATTGACGTTGACCAGCTGAGAGGAGAAGTCCAGGAACCTATTACCGTCGTAGTCCCAGAAGTAACTACCTTCCGCGCCCGCGATACACATTGGCTTAAGTGCCTTCTGAGCACTCCAAGAATGAAAGACGTAGGAACGGTCTAAATCATAAACTCGAGCGCCTTCTGCTGGATCAATATTCGTCATGGCAGAACTCTAGAACTAGCGCGCGATCATGTGGCCAAAGCCCCGGCCTAATGGGACCCTATTCCTTCGGCAGCTTAATCAAGGACCTTAGATACGGTAAAGCCCGCAGATCCTTTTCACGGCCAGCAGCCTCTTTAGACGCGATGATGTCACCCAACGAAGCAACACGAATGCTCAGACTTTCAGCTATTTCCTCGTCGCTGGCACTTTCATCCCATGACTCATAGTCCGGCTTGGGACCTGTTGGGGTGAAAGTCAGATCGAGCATGCCGAAGTCTGTTACCAGGTTAAGAATCACACGCATTTGTTCTAGGAATCCTGCATCTATCGAAACCGGAACGGGATCGCCGCTGGTCCGCACCTGGGCATTCATTTGATTAAGCGCCATTGCCAGTCTCTCAAGATTCTCAGTATCCCGGCTTGGCAGCACATCGATGTCTTCTGTGGGAAGGGACGAACCAAGGACGGCGGTGGCGAAACCACCCAAAACTACGTAATCAACTCCAGTTTGATTCAAGATTCGACACATGCTCAATGGATCGAATCTCACTTACGTGCAGCTTTCGCATGAGCTTGTATTTCTTGCATTGTGTTGACTAAATCAACCATGCGTTCAACGCGTTGCGCGGGTGTGAGTTTCAAGAGTTCCCGCATGAGTGCGATATCTACACCGCTCTCGTCTTCAAGGTCTGATTGATCAATCACTCTCGAAGAGTACCCAATGAAACCAATTGATTCCCTTGGTCGTCAAAATTCTCTGGCACAAGCCACGCTTCAAAGGCAGTTCGCATCTCAGGCCACTCGGAGTCCATGATTGCAAACCAAGCCGAATCGCGATTTCTGCCTTTTACGACAGTTGCCTGTCGGAATGTCCCTTCGTAGGTCATACCGAGTCGCTCGGCTGCACTCATTGACCCGGAGTTGAGGACATTGCACTTCCATTCGTATCGCCGGTAACCGAGTGCGAATGCATTGTGCATCATGAGAAACATAGCTTCGGTTGCCAGTCGAGATTTCTGTAACTGCGGTGAGAAGGTGATCCAACCAACTTCAATGCTGCGAGAAGCTGGGTCAATGCGCAAGTAACTCGCCACACCAAGAGCTTTGCCAGTTTGCCGGTCAATAATCGCGTAGAAGTAAGGGTCGTGGTCACCCTGCTTTGATTCAACCCAAGCGCGATATTCAGCCTCCAATGCGAATGGTCCATGCGGCATGTAGGTCCAAAGACAATCGGCTCCCGAAAATGCTTCCCACAGATCTAATGCGTGCAGATCTGCATTTAGTGGTTCAAGCAGTACGTAGTTTCCTGCGAGGTTACCGCGGGGGACAGCGGGCACATGTTCACTAAGGACCGGTAGACCAATTCGTTCACCTTGTGCGTTTAACTCAAATTGCGGTTCATACTCTGCAATGAGTTTTTCGCTCATGAACCAATGAGGTCGTTGATCGCAATGGTTGCATTGCGATCTTGGCCAACTCCAATTGCACTGATCCGGGTTCCGGACTTCTCTTCCAGGAAAGCGACGTAATCCCTGGCGTTCTTGGGAAGGTCAGCGAGGGTCTTGGCCTGTGAAATATCTTCACTCCAACCTGGGAGCATTTCGTAGATCGGTTTTGCGTGATGGAACTCGGTTTGTGTCATGGGGATTTCTTCACTTCGCTCACCGTAAATGTCGTACGCGACACACACTGGGATCTGATCCCACCCGGTCAAGACGTCGAGCTTGGTAAGAAACGTATCGGTCAAGCCGTTGATCCGAGTTGCGTAGCGGGCAATGGGAACGTCAAACCAACCACAACGACGAGCACGGCCGGTAGTAACACCACGCTCGCCACCGATTGTCCGCAACTTCTCACCGTCTTCGTCGAAGAGTTCAGTTGGAAACGGACCAGAACCCACACGTGTTGTGTAAGCCTTAAGGATTCCAACGACTCGATCGATTCGTGTTGGCCCAATGCCACTTCCCGTGCAAGCACCACCAGAAGTTGGATTACTCGAGGTCACAAATGGGTATGTCCCGTGGTCTACGTCAAGTAGTGTTCCCTGCCCGCCTTCAAGAAGCACAACCTTGCCTTCGTCGAGTGCGTTATTAAGAATCAGAGAGGTGTCGCGCACCATGGGACGCAAGATCTCTGCGAATTGCAATAGATCTGCGACCACGGCATCTATGTCAATTTCACGGCGATTGAAAACCTTCACCAAGACTTGATTCTTGCTGGTCAAAGCGCTCTCAACTTTTTGACGCAAAATCGATTCATCGAAGAGGTCTTGTACGCGAATGCCAACGCGTGAAATCTTGTCACTATAGGTCGGACCAATACCGCGACCTGTAGTTCCAATCTGTGCTTTGCCCAAGAACCGCTCGGTGACTTTGTCCAAGGTCACGTGATAGCTCGTAATCAAATGCGCATTAGCACTAATCAGTAATTTGGATGTGTCAACTCCGCGATCATTGAGACCAGCGATTTCAGCCAAGAGAACGCCTGGGTCAATCACAACTCCATTAGCAATCACTGGAATTACTTCGGGGGTCAAGATTCCGCTGGGAAGCAAATGAAGTGCAAATTTTTTATCGCCGATGACCACCGTATGGCCGGCGTTGTTGCCGCCTTGATAGCGAACCACGTAATCAACTCGATCTCCTAAGAGATCAGTTGCTTTACCTTTACCTTCATCCCCCCATTGGGAGCCGAGCAGAACTATTGCGGGCACCGCAGAATGCTATCTGAGTGCCATTAGCACTTAAACCATGGGCGAATTCTTTGGCCACTTCCATGCGTAGACAACTATCAGAACGAGCAGGCCAAATTCGATCACACTTCCGAATACGTAATAGCTCCACTCGCCAACAGCCCCTGCCAGAATTGTCACTGCATAAAACACCCCCAACGCAATATTGAGAATCCGAACGGGTCGAGCCGGGAGTAAAACAGTGCCGGCGACCATCAAAGATGGGATCAAAATATAAAGGGTTGTGAGAAAGAGGAACATCTGATTGATATCAAATCCACTGATTTGGCCGGATTCAATTTCGGAACGGAAATCTGATCGGTACAGGCTGAAGAGATCAACGTAGGCGAATATGAAGAGAAGTGAGACCCATAAAGCGGAAATTTTGATGCGAATATTTGAAACAGGTTCGGATTTCCATTTGCCTGAAGTTTTATCTTTATTTGTATGCACGTTGCTGGTCACAATTTCCCTCCAATATCGATCTTCTCTTGGTTTACGTTGTAAGCCTACGGGTTACTAAGTAAACTAAATACTGTGCCCCCCAACAAGCAGCCATTAACCCAGCAGCGCATTACAACGGCGGCCATCGCTCTGCTGGACCAAAGCGGAGTTGGTGCCCTGACCATGCGAAGACTCGGGGGCAAACTTGGTGTTGAGGCCATGTCTTTGTATAAACATGTGGCCAATAAAGACCAACTTCTCGCAGATGTTGTCGAGCACATCATCTCCGAAATTAGGGTCCCTGATGCACATGAGAATTGGCGTAAGGCAATTCACGACCGAGCTCAGTCGGCACGCGAAGTTCTAACACGTCACCCGTGGGCAATTGGTCTCATGGAAAGTCGTGCAACTGCACTTCCTGCAACGCGTACTTATTTAGACCGCATGCTGGGGATTCTTCGCAACAACGGTTTTACAATCGAACACGCCGCAAGCACATTGTGGCTCACAGATTCATTTGTTTACGGTCACGTAATTCAAGAAATCAATCTCACTTCGAGTGTGTCCGAACAAGTTCCCGAGACAGTTGATACCGCGAGAGGGGAAACACTTATGTATCCAAACTTGGTCGCCTTGGAAAAATATTCACAGGAAAATTCATTTAGTTTCGATACACAGTTCACTCAAGGACTTGACTCAATCCTGAATGCTGTAGAGGTACGTCTTCGAGGAAATTCTTCCGAGCGAGAACTAGAAAGTCCTTCCCCTTGAAAAGACTGAACTTAGATCAAGATGCCCAGGATATTCTCACAACGGGCTTTTCCGGTCTGCACTCTGGCGGCCCTCGAAGCTCAATCATCGGCGGGCAAACCGCGGCAAATCAAGCACTTGCGGGGCTCAATATCACGGGATACGCCAAGAATCGTTCGGAAGTGTTGCCTGTCAGCGCACGGGGAGCAACCGTTCTTTCGCCTTATATTCGCCACAATCTTTTGACCTTGAAGGAAGTGTGGGACCACGTTTCACGAGCACCCTTCGCCGACCGGGACAAGTTCCGAGACGAATTGTTGTGGCAGGAATACGCACGGCATCTGTACGCGCGCGTTGGCACCAGACTCTTTGACAATTTACGGTTTGAACAGGTTTGGGACGCGCCAGGGGATGGTTGGCCAGAGGGAATGGCGTGTGTTGATTTTGTTCTCGATGAACTTGAGGGGGACGGCTGGTTGGTGAACCAGAGCCGCATGTGGCTGGCCTCCCAGTGGACCGTGCGCAATCACGCTGGCTGGCTACACGGCCAAGAACGCATGTACCGCGAACTGCTGGACGGTTCACGTGCCGCGAATCTCTTGGGTTGGCAGTGGACCGTTGGCGCCGGCACCGGAAAGCCTTATGGCTTTGCTCGCTGGCAAGTTCAGAAGCGAGCACCAGAACTCTGTTCACGTTGTCCGCTGAAAAACAATTGCCCGATTGAACACTTCCCTGATGAAATGCAACTGGAAAATGCACCATTTGAGCCGCTGCTCAAGAGCGACCTGGGCTCGAATCCGACAACCGGGCCAACTGAAGTAGTTACGTCCCGAACACCTGAAGTCGTATTACTCACCATTGACTCACTGGGTGACAGTGATCCTGCGCTGCTTGCACACCCAAATTTGCCAGTAGTTTTCGTGTTCAACGAAGCCGCGCTCGCGCAGTTGCAACTCAGCGCCAAACGAATCTACTTTTATTTGGAAACACTTCAGGACCTAGCCGAACGCAATGAATTGCTGGTGTATCTGGGGGATCCCCACAACTTCGCCAGAGAAAATGCAGTAGCCGTTACACACGCACCGGTGCCCAGTTTTCACAAGTTCACCGAACTAGCTGAGATCCATCCATACCCCTGGCTCAGAAAGCCGAATGAAAAATCGGTCAGTTCATTTTCCGCTTGGCGGAAGGGTCTTGTCAGTAGCTGACTTCCGTGCAATATTTGTATCGCAATGTTCGAAAGGAGAAATAATGTCCCCTGTTTCACTGCGACTCCCCGACGACATGGCTGAGCGCTTAGATGATTTAGCAAGAAAGACCGGTCGGAGCAAGACCTACTACATGATCGAGGCAATTCGAGAGCACATCGATGATCTTGAGGACCTCTATCTCGCGGAGGAGCGCTTACTTGCTCGCCAACAAGGGCTTTCACCTTCCATTCCATTAGCCACCGTCATGGAGCGCTATGGCGTGGAAGGTTGAGTTCGACAAAGCCGCTGAACGCGATTTAGACAAACTTGACGCTGCAGTAGCACGCCGCATTCTAAAATTTCTAGAGCACAGAATCGCCGAAACTGAAAATCCTCGTAATCTGGGAGAGCCACTCCGTGATTCGAGGTTTGGCGAACTGTGGAAATATCGTGTGGATGACTACCGGGTAATCGTCAATATTGAAGACCATCACCTCATCGTCTTAGTCGTGAAAATTGGCAACCGACGCGATGTTTATCGCTGAATCGAGCAACCCACTTAGTCAGTCCCGCCCAATAGTCAGCACCGTCCAACTATGATTGATGATCCTGAGCTAATGCCCTCCCCAGGTTGCGCCCGCTCAGCCAGGCCGCCTCAACTCGTGGACGGTCACTGAACTCGTCACTCGCAAGTGATACTTCACCGAGGACGAAACTCGGCTCACTGTTGGTCGTTCCTTCAATTGGTTTGGCAAACGTCCAGCGGTGGGCGTGCGACCAGATTGGATCCGCGTCAAAACCAATGATTCGCTTCACTTCAGAAATGGCAATGGGGATAACGTCTGAAGGGTTTGCCAGGTGGCCGGCAGACAAAACCGGACTCATGTGAACGACGAGTGCGGGTGCGTGGTCCCCACGCCTTGCCCCGTCGTTGGCGATCCACGTGACCTGCACGTCTTGATTCACAAAAATTCCATTGAAGTCGGCCCAGTGCACCTGGTCAAATAACAGTGAAACCGAGATGACCGGTTCCCAAACTGCACTGCTCAATTCACTTGCCGCAGGGAATATGCGCGCAGCTTGCGGGGTTGGCATGCATAACGCAAGCCGTTCATCGGTTGGGACCTGTGTTACTTCGCCTTCGGCAATGTCAAGATCGCGAGCCAAATACTCAACGACACTGCGGATCCCGCCTTCGGCCCGGTACCGCATAGGGCCAGCCTTGACTCCCGCAATCCCACCGGAGTGAGCAAAGTGAAAAGTGTCCGTCCACGGTTGCACGATTCCCGCAGCCTCAAGCTCTGCGCAGACCACTTTGAAGTCAGGATCACTGATGGTGAAATAGGAGGCCCCTGTGTCAAAAACACGGCCGTCAAATTTAGTTCCGGAGTCACGCACTTCTCGCGAAGCCATGCGCCCACCAATCTTGTGTCCCTTGTTCACGATTCGAAAGGGCACACCCGCTTCCCGCAGAGTTAGTGCGCAGGAAACTCCAGAGATTCCTGCGCCTGCGATCAGAACGGGTTTAGCCAAGGCTTGGATCACACTCCACTATGAACTCCGAAATCCGAGTCTGTTCGTCAGTTTCGTTGATTTCAGCAGCGGCACGGCCGAGGTTCTGCAGACACCGAAGGAACCCTTGGTTGGGAACATGGCTCCAAGGAACCGGACCGTAACCCTTCCAACCATTCTTACGAAGTGAATCAAGTCCGCGGTGGTAACCGACCCGAGCAAATGCATAAGAGCCAATCACGTCACCCTGATCCCACGCTTGGTCACTGAGCATTGCCCACGCAAGCGAACTGGTGGGGTATTGCGCAACAACTTCACGTGGATCCGAACCAGCTTCAATTGCCGCTTGAGCTAAGTCACCCGTTGGCAACAAGGTTGCCGCGGGCCCACCGAGCAGGTTATGTGAGTCCACGGTTACTTCATCCTCGTTCCTGCAGAACGCAAATCCTCGCAAGCCAACTTCACGCGGTCGGCCATCCCCTTTTCAGCAGCCTTGCCGTAGGCACGTGGGTCATACATCTTCTTGTTGCCCACTTCACCGTCGACTTTGAGGACACCGTCGTAATTCACGAACATATGGTTGGCGATCGGGCGAGTAAATGCGTACTGGGTATCAGTGTCGATGTTCATTTTCACAACACCGTAATCCAGCGACTCGCGAATCTCACTGAGAAGTGAACCTGATCCACCGTGGAATACCAGGTCAAATGGCTTGTCAGTGTTGTATTCCTTACCCACAGCGTCCTGGATTTCTTTGAGGATCGACGGTGTGAGAACAACGTTGCCTGGCTTGTAAACCCCGTGCACGTTGCCGAATGTTGCGGCAACCATGTAGCGACCGCGTTCACCTAAACCAAGCTTCTTAGCCGTTTCCAGTCCGTCTTCAACTGTTGAGAACAGTTTCGCATCGTGCGTTGCTTCGATACCGTCTTCCTCGCCGCCAACAACACCGATCTCAATTTCAAGAACGATGTTTGCCTTAACGCACGCGTCCAGCATGCGTTCAGAAATTTCGAGGTTCTGGTCCAGGGGAACAGCTGAACCGTCCCACATGTGCGACTGGAAAAGAGGCTCGAGGCCCTTAGCAACTCGCTCTTGGGAAATAGCGACAAGTGGCTCCATGAACCCTGGCAACTTGTCCAGCGGACAGTGATCGGTGTGAAGTGCAATGTTGACGTCGTATTTGGCAGCTACAACGTGAGCGAACTCAGCGAGGGCAACGGCTCCGGTAACCATATCTTTCACGCCTTGGCCCGAAGCGAACTCAGCACCGCCCCATGAAACCTGAACGATCCCGTCGCTCTCTGCTTCGGCGAAACCGCGGATTGCCGCAACGATGGTCTGGGAAGAAGACGTATTAATGGCGGGGTATGCGAACTTCCCTGCTTTCGCGCGATCGAGCATTTCGCGGTAAACCTCGGGCGATGCAATAGGCATGTGAACTCCAAATTCTTAGCCCGCTTAGTCACGGGGCCGGATATCTGACTCCATCTTCCCACGCTTGGATTACGAAGAGGTAACCGATTACATACAAATTACGGATTTGTATGCTGACGAATCCAGCCGTGCATCGCAATTGCGGCTGCCGCGCCCACATTTATCGAGCGGGTTGAACCAAATTGTGAGATTTCTACGAGGGAATCGCACCCTTCACGCATGGGGTCTGACAGCCCTGTTCCTTCTTGGCCAACGACTAATACGCAGCTTTTGGGAAATGTAAATGATTCAAGTTTGACCGCACCAGGGAAATTATCCAGGCCGATCACAGGCAGATTCTCTGACTTGGCCCACCTGAGGAAGTCACTTGCGTGTTCATGGTGGTGGACGTGCTGGTACCGATCGGTCACCATGGCGCCACGACGGTTCCACCGCTTCTTGCCCACAATATGGACTTCGTTGACCAGGAAGGCATTCGCGCTACGGACAATTGTCCCGATATTGAAGTCGTGGCCTAGATTTTCAATAGCAATATGCATCGGGTGCCGCTTGGTATCCAGATCAGCAACGATCGCTTCTAGTTTCCAGTAGCGATACTGATCAACGACATTGCGCTTGTCCCCCTCGAGCAATAAATCCGGGTCGTAGTGGTCTTCGCGCGGCCATTCGCCCTCCCACGGTCCGACACCAATCACGGCAAAGGGCTCGCCGGCCTGTTCTTCATCCACGGGAGTGAACCTACCCACTAGCCTGTGGCAGTGCTGAAATTCATTACCAATCTTGGTCGCGGTGCCCTCATGGGGTCAGCTGAAGTGGTTCCCGGAGTCAGCGGAGGGACCCTCGCATTGATCGTGGGGATCTACCAGACACTGATTAATTCGATCGCCGACCTTGTGCTCAGTGTTCGCCAGCTCGTGGGGCTTGCCCCAGGGAAAGCTTCGACCAAAACCGCGGTATCGACTTTCAAGTCACTTCCATGGCGCCTACTTATCCCAGTTGCGATCGGGATGGGCGCCGCCGTGATTCTTGGAGCAAAACTCATTGAGCCATTGCTTGACGAGCAACCAATTGCTATGAAGGCTCTGTTCTTCGGGCTCGTGATTGCCGGTACCTACGTCCCCGCTCACATGGTTACTAAGGTGGGTGGTTGGTCCCCGTCATTTGTTTTACTTGGCCTGATTTCTGCAGTCTTCGTATTCTTCTTGACCGGTTTACCGCAAGGGAACATGGCCGACCCCAGCTTGATCGTCGTTTTCTTCTCGGCCTCGATCGCAATCTGCGCCCTAGTGCTGCCAGGGGTATCGGGTTCGTTCTTGCTACTCACAGTAGGAATGTATGACCCAACAATTGCAGCGGTCAACGATCGAAACTTCGCCTATCTTGCTGTCTTTGCCCTTGGCGCAATTCTCGGTCTGGCAATTTTCGTGTCACTTCTTAAATGGCTGCTGGAAAACCGTGCGCGCGTAACGCTGGTAATCATTACCGGCCTCATGCTCGGTTCCCTACGAGCACTGTGGCCGTGGCAAGGTCCCGAGCGAGAACTCCTTGCACCGACGGATCAAATCGGAATCGCGCTACTGCTCTTTATTGCAGGTGCCGCATTCGTCGCAGTTTTACTTATTCTCGAGCGCAAATTTGGCGAAACCGAAGAGCAGAAAGATCTACTCGAGGCCTAAGTCTTCCAGCGAATACGCCGCCGTGTACTCATAGCCGCGCTCTTCCACTGCTGCGCGAGCACCCCGATCAACAATCACGCTCACTCCAGCGATAACAGCTCCGTCAACCAACAGTGCTTCAACAGCGGTCATTACCGATGACCCAGTGGTGGACGTGTCCTCAACCGCCAGCACCCGAACCCCCGAAACATCGGGGCCCTCAATTCGTCGCTGCAAACCATGCTGCTTTTCACTCTTGCGAACGACAAACGAATTAAGAAGTTCGCCCTCACCTGCCGCGTTATGCATCATGGCCGAGGCAACAGGATCCGCACCAAGGGTTAGCCCACCGGCCGCCTGATAGTCGAAACCGCTATTGACTTGACGCATAACCGCACCAACGAGTGGGGCAGCTTCTGCGTCAAGGGTTACTCGACGTAAATCAATGTAGTAGTCCGCTTCTCGCCCGCTGGAGAGAATAACTTTCCCGCGCACAACGGCTTTGTCCAAGATTTGTTGACGTAGCGCATTCCATTCGGGGGTCTGTGACATGGACGCATCTTAATCAACTGCCAATAGGCTTATTCCAATGAATGAAATAACGCTCCTCCAACTAATTGGCGAACAATCAGACCAGATTCAGCCTGATCTCGCCGACGCGCTCACCAGTCTGGCTTTCATTGACTACATCGAGATTCACATCGATCCTGATCCTGCTCGGACCTGTCACAGAATCGCGCAGGCGAATACAGCAAAAAACCTGATCATTATTGCCACCGGAGATTCTTGTAGCCAGCTACCGGCAATTGCACTTGCCCAACGTGCCAGCGGAAAACAAATCTTGAGTTACCAATTGATTGAACCCCATCTTCCCGCTTTTACTGACAGCTGGCCCAAAGCGCCAATCACAGCCCACTACCCAAAGGGATCCAGCATTCCCAAGGAGATAGCCCTTCGGGGCATAGTCGTAGAGGAGTTCACGAATTCACAGGGGTTCGCGCAATTCATAGACAACTGTTTGCCTTAAACCACATGAGTCTTAATCGCCCTATCTTCAATCATGGCGTTCTCCAAAACCTTGTTTCTCTCCCTCTTAGCCGTCCTGTCGGTCAACACAATCGCGATCGCGCCGATTCATGCAGTAGGCGTCGGCGAGACGTGGAATCACTATCCGCCTACTTCCAACGCCCAATGGGATGCAATTACCTTCGGCAATGGGCTCTTTGTTGCAGTGTCGAGTTCCTTCGGTTTGACACCAAGTTCAATCATGACCAGTCCCGACGGCATCACATGGACCGAACGCACACCCCCTGTGACCGCGGAATGGAGCGGTATTGCTTTCGGGAACAACACGTTTGTCGCTATTTCCAGCGACGTTACTAGTTCGATAACAAGTACCGATGGAGTCAATTGGACCGTCCATGTCCATGGATTCGCCTCACAGTGGAATGCCATTACATTTGGTAGCGGAACTTTTGTTGCGATTGGCAGTTACGGGAGTGGTCAAGTGTTGACCAGCACAGACGGTGCCAACTGGTCACTTGTCACGGGAACAGCATCTGGTGTTAGTTGGGCATCAGTCGCTTTCGGCAACGGGATTTTCGTCGCCGTTGGATTGTCGGGGTTTGGTGGTAATTCCCAAGTAATGTCCAGTTCGGACATGGGAGCCACTTGGACGAGCCAAACACCGTCAATTATTTCCGGAACTCGAAGTATTATTTTTGGTGACGGTACTTTCGTGGCAACTTCGACCGCTGGTGGAGTCATGACGAGTACCGACAGTGGGGTGACTTGGACCACAAGGACAAGTGCGACAGCAAATTTTTGGCTTGGACTTGCCTACGGAGCAGGGACTTTCGTTGCCGTCGCAGCATCTGGAACGGATCGAGTCATGACGAGTTCAGACGGGGGGATCACTTGGCAATCACAAAATTCTGGGACTGCCGGTGATTGGAATGCGGTCACCTACGGCAATGGGAGATTCGTGGCAGTCGCCAACACAGGGAGTAGCCAGGTGATGGTCAGTATCGTTCCGGTGATCGAGTCGGGGCCACCGCCACCACCGTGGTTGCAGTCGTACGCATTGAGTGGCGACGAAACCAACTGTATGGACGGCTGGTCACAAAGTTGGGCGCAATGGCCCAACAACAATTCAGGTGGGTTTGTGTGCAATAGGTCTACTTATTGGAGCAGCGGGGCTCAGGCTTGGCTTGAAAAACCTGGTTTCTAGCCCGGTCAGCATGCCTTGATGCCCCACATGGCTTACCGTTGAGGAGTGAAACACTTCCTCACTGGTTTAGTATCGGCGACCTTAATCGTGGTTCCGCTTTCGAGTGCGAATGCAATCCCCGAAGTGACGTTGAATCCACGTGTCGTGCACGGGGTTGAGGGTAAACCGGGTACGTTCCCCTATTTGGCTGCCTTGCTGGAAACTACAGAACTGCAGCAGAAAGGTGCTTTTCGGTCCCAGTTTTGCGGAGCGACACTCACTAGTTCCACAACACTTGTTACCGCCGCTCACTGTGTCGTTGACCCAAAGACCGGTGAGCGCAGCAGCGCATCAGATATCACCGCAGGCTTCACTCGGAGTCTTGACTCAGAAAATATCCGGTTGGTGGGTGTCTCAATGGTCTCAGTTCACCCCGATTACGACATTGAAACTTCACGAAACGACATCGCGGTTTTAACGCTTGCCTCTGCGGTTACTGACATCGCTCCGCTTCAACCCCTCACGCCGGAATTTGCTGCGGAATACACGGCCTCTGGTGGTGCAACTCAGATTGCGGGTTGGGGCAACCTGGCTGCTTCAGGCAATAAATACCCGGCCGTTTTCCGTGTTGGTGACCTCACAATTTTCCCGGATGCTTCGTGCGGGGGAGGAAAACGTAATGAAATTGATGGCATCACGTTTAGTGGGTTCAATAGCCGTGATGTCGACAACGCGGTGATGCTTTGCGCAGCTGGAGTTAATTCCAAGAACCAGATTGTTGACGCGTGTCAAGGTGATTCGGGTGGTCCATTAATCGCTGATGGCAGCCTGGGGCCGCGGCTTGTCGGAGTTGTGAGTTGGGGAGAGGACTGTGCTAGTAGTTACCCGGGTGTTTACAGTCGCGTGAGTGCTCTCAATGCGTTTCTGCAGGGCGCTGGAGCGCTACCGGTCTCTGTGCCAACTGTCCCTCCAATCGTTTCGGTGGTCCCACTTCTTGGCCAATTGCAGGTAAGTGTCACGGCGGGTGACGACGGCACTGCCGTTACCCAATATGCCGTGACGGCTGTCGGCCCCAGCGCGGGCGATCCGAGTCAAGTTGAAACCTTCACCTGCTTCTCAGCGCCCACTAAAAAGAGCGTCACGGGGAATTGCTCAATAAGTGGTTTGCTCACGGGGTTGGAATACTCCGTAACCGCAATCTCAGCCAACGACCAAGGAAACTCACCTGCATCCGCTCCAGTGATCGCAATCCCCAGTGATCAACCTATTGCGGGAAGTATTAAGTCCGTCAAGTTCCGCGGGAAGATTGCGACTTTCAAAGTCACGCAGTCATTACCGAATAGTTCACCAACAAAAACAGAGCGAGTGATCTGCACACCCAAGGGCGCTGGAATCACTCGCTCTGCTCGTATCTCAAATAATTCGGCGGTCGTTCGCAACATGACTAAAAGTCGCTACGACTGCGTTGTTCGAATTGCCACAGAAGCCGGTGTTGCTGACTCGACTCCACAAACAATTCGTCGTGCTCGTTAACCAATTACTTGGCTGTGACAAATACTTTCAGCTTGAAAGTCTGCTCAACTTTCCCGCCGGGCGCGGTCATTGTTACAACCACTGTCGCGACTCCGGGCTTCATTGCTTCAAGTCCCCAGTTGGTGACTCCGCCTCCACCAACCATGCCGGATGAATTAGGCGTCGCGGCATAAAAACCTTTAGAAAGTTTCACTGCTTTCTTCTTACCAGTGATTTTTGCACTGACCGAATAACCTGTAGTGGGGTTGTTCTGCAAGCTGATCACAATGATGTCTTCAGGCAGCAACCGGATCTGGCCAGTCTGCATTTCAACAGAAAGGGTGTAGTCCCCCTTGGCTGGGTCTTTAGCTGCCTGAGCGGGCGCTGCGGAAAATGCAGTAAGTGCAAATGCTGTTGCGACTACTGCTACGAGAGATTTTTTGAGTTTATTCATGAACGCATTAAATCACAGTTCACATATTGAACGTGCGAGCATTGCCTCACGCGTCTCTTGAGTTTGGGCTTGCACCTGAAGAAATATTGCCTCTCGGACTCGTCGCTCAGCAGAATTTCCACGCACCATGGCACTACCCGAGGTGGCCGTGACAACCGCAACCGTGCAAGTGAGGACAAACTCCAAAATCTCCACGCGCAATGCGACTAGGTCCCCGCGGCTTGAATCTGGGTCGTCAATCTCTTGGTAAGAGCGGGTACGCAAGTCCTCAAAGCTTCTTGCTAACTCATGGGCGAGTTCTTCACCCTTTGCCTGCTTGCGGTCGATTGACACCCGATTCAATTCTTCAATAGCAGCACGGGCTACACCCAAGGCTGCTGGATTTGGTAGGACTGTCTTGAGCGAGTCAGCCTCAAGCCATTCATGAGCATCTATGACACCAAATACACATTCTTCACTGATAAATGTGTGATCAAATTCAATCGGGCGACTATGCGTGCCTGACATTGCGAGAAGGTCCAAGGGTGCACCAACGTTAGCGTTCACAAAAATATTTTCAAAGTCTGCGACCGGCAGGTAGAACACCACGAACTTCGATTTGTCTTCGGTGGCGGCTAGCAACATGAGGACATCGGCAATATCCCAACTTGTCACCCAGTCAAGCTTCCCCGTCAGTTCCCAACCACCATCAACTTGGTGCACGACCGGATTTGCTGGGCCACCTCGGCGAACATGAGCGAAGGCAATAGCCGCTAGCACATCACCACTTTCTAAACCCTTCAACCACCGGTCACTTAACTTTTGAGCGGCGGGTTGGTTACCACCAGCAAGCATTGTTCGCAGAGGTGTTTGGTGCTGGGTCCAACAGAACCAGGTACTTGCATCGGCACCGGCAAGCCGTTCGGTGAGCTCGCGTTGTCGTTGCGGGTCCTTAGCAAGTCCGTGGGCACCAACCAAAGCGAGGGAATCAATGTGAGAGCGGGGAACTCCGAAACGATCAGTGTCTTCAGCGGTCTGTGCAATGCGAGCAATAACCGCCTCGAGTTCCGGTTCAAGTGGTACCCACGACTGAATTAATTGCCCATCCACCTACTCACCTAATCATGCTTCTGATCCCAGTGCCGGTCTAGGGCTCTTCGGCCTAGGGTTACTTCATGGGCCAAGATTTCCTAGTACCCAAAATGAGACCGCATGCTGTCTCGATCTTTGCCGAAATGTCTCGACTTGCCGTGGACACCAACTCGATCAATTTGGGCCAAGGCTTTCCCGATACCGACGGACCACAGGAACTCAAAGACGAAGCGGCCCGGTGCATTGCGAGCGGACGCGGTAATCAGTACCCACCACCCAATGGTTTTCCGGAATTGCGTCTAGCAATTGCTGCCCACCAAAAACGCTTCTATCAAATCGACATTGATCCTGACACTGGCGTCGTTGCCACAACCGGAGCGAGTGAGGCGATCGCGTCCAGCCTCTTGGCGCTCGTCGAGTCGGGTGACGAAGTTGTTTTCTTCGATCCGGCCTTTGACGTGTACCGGGCAATAATTGACCTCACCGGCGCGAAACCTGTGGGTGTTCCGCTGCAAAAACCTGACTTGCGTCCAAATATCCAAGCCCTCGCGGAGGCAATAACTCCCGCGACCAAGGTCTTATTGCTGAACTCACCCCACAACCCGAGCGGAATAGTTTTCAATCGTGAGGAATTGAGTGCGATTGCATCACTAGTGATTGAACACGATTTAATCGTAATTTCCGATGAAGCCTACGAGCACCTGTGGTTCGACTCGCATATTCACATCCCAATTTCCACGCTACCGGGAATGTTTGAGCGCACGATCACGATCGGTTCGGGTGGAAAGTCCTTTTCATTTACCGGCTGGAAGGTCGGTTGGGCTAGCGGACCGCAGCCGTTGATTTCTGCGGTTAAGTCTGTGCGGCAGCATTTGAGTTATGTTTCCGGTGGGCCTTTCCAATTGGCAATCGCCGCCGGACTGGGGCTACCCGACCAATATTTCAACGAGTTCCGGCGCGGCCTAAGCGCCAAGAGGGATCAGCTAAGTGCCGGGCTTGAGCACATTGGGATGCGGGTGATCCCAACAGAGGGGACCTACTTCGTCACAACAGATATTTCGCCACTGGGCTATTCAGATGGGATGGAGTTCACACGAATGCTGGCTAAATCGTGCAAGGTCGTTGCGATCCCCGAGCAAGTGTTCACCCGGACGGGCCAAGACTTTAAAGAATATGTCCGATGGGCTTTCTGCAAAAAACCTGAAGTTCTCGCAGAAGCCCTCGAACGAATTCACACTATTTCTTGAGAGTGAGTTTCTTGAGAGTGAGATTGAATTTCATAGCCACCGGACTACCGAGATCAGAAGCGCGGGATCCAGTCATGGTTCCCATTCCCTTTGCCCCCTTGAAGTCACCGGTGCCGCTAATCACCTTGATAGAGCCACCAAAGCGTGCATCGGCTGTTCCGCTACCCGAGGAAAGCGAAAGCCCTTGGCCATCAACCGCTAGGCCAAGGACTGAGCCATTGTCCAAAGTCACGGTGACAAATCCACCGAATGGTCCGCTGCCATCTTTGTAGTTCACGACTCCAAGGAACTGAACTTTTCCTGGTTTTCCGGCTACTTTGGTGCCGCTGGTCAGGTAATTCCAGCCGTAGGTGTAGCCGCCTGGGAGGGTGTTCAGTGTCGTTTCTTCACTGACAAATTCCGTGAGGAAAACAAGCTTTTCACCTTTGGGCGCAGCACTTGCAGGGGCAATAAACCCAAGGCTCATTATGGCAATTACGGCAGCGATCAGCCCGGTACGGAATTTGGTTGAGGTCATGACCGAACCTTAAGGGACTCGCCATCTGCGGACACCGTGATTACACATGTGTCACCGTCAACTAGCTCGTTGCTGAGCAATGCCATGGCGAGCTTGTCTCCCACAGCGGTTTGAACCAAGCGACGAAGTGGACGCGCACCGTATACCGGGTCAAAGCCACGATCAACCAACCAGGTGAGTGCGACAGGTTCCAACTCCAAGGTGATCCTCCGATCGGAGAGTCGCTTTTGAAGTTGGTCGATCTGGATCTTGGTGATCCTTGCGAGTTCTTCTTTGTCCAGTGGATCAAATGTCACCATGGCGTCAAGCCGGTTTAGGAATTCCGGGCGGAACTTCTGGCGCACAACTTCCATGACGGCTGCCTTGCGTTCTTCGAAGGGAACGTCTTGATCAATCAAGAATTGTGAACCAAGGTTTGACGTCAGAATCAGAATCACGTTGCGGAAGTCAACGGTGCGACCTTGGCCGTCGGTTAACCGACCGTCGTCGAGAACTTGAAGCAAAATGTCGAACACTTCAGGGTGAGCCTTCTCGACTTCGTCCAGGAGGACGACCGAGTAAGGACGCCTGCGCACAGCTTCGGTGAGTTGCCCGCCCTGTTCATAACCGACATAGCCTGGAGGGGCGCCAACGAGTCTGGCAACGGAGTGCTTCTCTGAATACTCACTCATATCGATTCGGATCATGGCCCGCTCGTCGTCAAAAAGAAATTCGGCAAGTGCCTTGGCTAATTCGGTTTTACCCACACCCGTTGGTCCAAGGAACATGAATGAGCCAGTAGGACGATTCGGGTCAGAGATCCCGGCGCGCGCGCGACGCACAGCATCACTGACTTCACGTACTGCTTCAGGCTGACCTATCACTCGCTCGCCGAGGTAGTCCTCCATGCGAAGTAGTTTCTCGGTCTCTCCTTCGAGCAATCGACCCGCGGGAATCCCGGTCCAGATTGCAACAACCTCAGCAATGTCGTCCGCGGTGACTTCTTCTTTCACCATGGTGGCCTCACGCGCATTGGTTTCGGCGGTAACTTTGAGGAGTTCCTCCTGGAAGGTGGGAAGTTCTGAATAAAGAATGCGTGATGCTTGTTCGAAGTCACCTTCACGTTGAGCTTTTTCGGCAACAGCCCGCAGGTCGTCAATCAACACTTTAATTTCACCAATGCGGTCAAGTCCCTGTTTCTCAGCATCCCACCGGGTGCGCAACCCGCGAAGTTCCTCGTCCTTGTCTGCGATCTCAGCCCGAATTTTTTCAAGTCGCTCTTTTGAGGGGTCGTCTTTTTCTTTCGCGACGGCAAGCTCCTCCATGCGCAATCGATCAACTTGACGTTGGAGTACGTCGATTTCAACCGGAGAGGAATCAATTTCCATGCGAAGTCGACTAGCGGACTCGTCCATAAGGTCAATTGCTTTGTCCGGCAGGAATCGACTTGTTATGTAGCGATCTGACATGGTCGCAGCTGCCACGAGTGCTGCATCAGAGATCGCAACTTTGTGGTGGGCTTCATATTTTTCCTTGATTCCACGGAGAATCGCGATTGTGTCTTCGACACTTGGTTGGTCGACAAATATTTGCTGGAACCGACGTTCAAGCGCAGGATCTTTTTCGATGTACTCGCGGTATTCATCAAGCGTTGTCGCACCAATCATGCGAAGTTCACCGCGGGCAAGCATTGGTTTCAACATGTTTCCGGCATCCATTGCTGAGTCGCCGCTTGATCCAGCACCCACCACGGTGTGAAGTTCGTCGATGAAGGTGATGACTTGACCGTCGCTGCCCTTGATTTCGTCGAGGACTGCCTTTAAACGTTCTTCGAACTCTCCACGGAATTTTGCTCCCGCAACCATGGCGCTCATGTCAAGTGAAATCAAAGTCTTACCCGCGAGCGAAGTAGGTACGTCGCCTTCAACTATTCGCCGTGCGAGTCCTTCAACGACCGCGGTTTTCCCCACGCCTGGTTCACCGATGAGGACCGGGTTGTTTTTGGTTCTACGCGACAGAACTTGAATCGTGCGCCGCACTTCTTCGTCCCTACCAATGACGGGATCGATTTTTCCCTCGCGAGCAAGTGCGGTGAGGTCGACTCCGTATTTTTCTAATGCTTGGAAAGTTCCTTCTGGATCTTGTGTACTCACGCGTGCACTCCCCTTAGTTTCTTGTAAGGCTTGAAGTAATGCAGGTCCCGTCGCTCCTACCGAGGCTAATATTTTTTCAACTTCGCTTCCACCGCTTTGTGCCAAGGCTATGAGCAAGTGCTCGGTACTTACGTACTCATCACTTCGCTCTTTTGCGAGGGCGTCAGCTGAGTTGAGCACCTTGAAAGTCAATTGACTCAATTGCGGTGCAGCAACGGTTGAGCCCGAAGCCGACGGCAATGATTGCATCTCACTTCGCACCTGAACGGTGAGCGAACCTAGGTCAACACCAAGGTGCTCAAGTAGTGCCGTTGCAATCCCAGGGCCCTGTTGGAGGAGCGAGTCGAGGAGATGAATTGGTTCAACAGCCGGGTTCCCTTGGGCTGCAGCGATTCGCACGGACGCGCCGATTGCGTCTTGGCTCTTCGTTGTAAATGCGATATCCATTACTCACCCCAATTTCAGTGCTAATTCTTGCGTTGCGGTCGCCACACCACCAAAGCGCGTGACGTGCGTTCACGGTGGTATTCGCCGAGTCGTTCCCGAAGTTCAACCACTTGTTCTTCAAGAACCAAAACTCGGCGGATACCTTCGATACTTAAACCCTCGGTTGATAATTGTGAAATGTAGCGCAGTCGTTGTACATCTCGCGCGCTGTAGAGCCGATTTCTCCCGGCGACTCGGTGTGCAGAAACTAGGCCCACTCGGTCGTACTGTCTCAGTGTTTGTGGGTGTAGTCCAGCTAATTGCGCTGCAATAGAAATTGCGTAGACCGGTGTCTCCGAGGCAACAATGTTGTCCTCAAATGGCAAGCTCATGATTTGGCTCCCAACGCATAGATTTCCTTGCGTGGATCCTGATCAATCGTCGCTTCTGCGAATGCAGCAAGTGCCGTCTTAGCTTCTTCATTCAAGTTTTGTGGCACGGCCACATCAATTACAGCAAGGACGTCGTGGTTTTTACCGTCCTTTCCACGGACCCCTTTCCCCTTGATCCGGAAAGTGCGACCAGAGGTTGTTCCCGCAGGAATCCGCATATTGACGGTTCCACCCCGAGGAACGGGAATGGCGATGTCGGCGCCGAGTGCTGCTTCGGCGAAAGTCACCGGCACTTCAACGGTGAGGTTGTCACCCTTTCGTTCATAGAGCGGGTGCGCCTTAACCGTGACTTTCACAAACAGGTCTCCGCCGGGTCCACCATTTTCACCGGGTCCACCTTTACCTTTGAGCCGGATTTTGGTTCCGTCTTTGACGCCGGCTGGAATGCGAGCTTGGACGGTCCTATTGCTCTTGCCGCGACCGGTTCCGTGGCAACGATTACAAGGGTCGTCCACGTAAAGTCCCCGGCCTTGGCAGGTCGGGCATGGCTCAGCAAATGCAAATCCGCCCGCGTTACGGGAGATCTGGCCATTGCCACCACAGGTCGGGCACACCTTCGGTGTAGACCCGGCCTTTGCCCCGGTCCCATGACACATTGAGCACGGAGCGTCGCTTTGTAAGTTGAGTGGCACGGTGACACCATCGAGTGTGTCGTCAAATGACAGTGTCAGTGAGGTTTCAATGTCCTGCCCACGCCTTGCTTGGCGTGAGCGCCCAGCGGTACCGCCGCCCCCACGGTTAAAGATCCCACCCAGGAAGTCACCGAACCCACCTTGATCGCCACCGAACAGGTCTTCGTAATTGACGTTGTAATTCCCGCCACCGAAACCGCCTGGGCTCGGGCGTGAACCGTAGCCACCGGATGCGAAGAGAGCTCGCCCTTCGTCGTATTCCTTGCGCTTCGTGTCGTCAGAGAGTACGTCGTAGGCTTCGGAGACCGCTTTGAACTTGTCCTCGGCCTCTTTATCCCCCGGATTCTTGTCAGGGTGAAGGTCACGGGCAAGTTTGCGGTACTTCTTTTTCATCTCTTCGGGTGTCGCGTCTTTTGTGACACCCAAAAGCGCGTAGAAGTCCTTTTCTAGCCAGTCCTTATTCATTCAATGTCCCAAATCTTTCTAGTCTCTCGGCGGATATTCTCCGAAAAAGACTCAGGTACCAGCCACACTTACGCGAGCTGGGCGCAAAATGCGATCACCCTGCCGGTAGCCCTGTTGGAATACCGCGATCACCGTTGGTTCGCTAACACCGTCAACTTCTTCACTCGCGAGAGCCTCGTGCATATTCGGATCGAATGGATCCTGCGCCGTACCGAATTTAGTGAGCCCTAACTTGTGCAGAGTGTTTTCGAGTTTCTCACCCACTGTTTTGAAAGCACCGTTAAGTTCGTCGTGTTCACGAGCAAGTTCAAGATCGTCTAGTACTGGCAGGAGTTCTGCGAACACCGATCCGATTGCAACTTGACGGTTTATTTCACGGTCACGATCAACACGCTTGCGGTAATTCGCGTATTCGGCGTGGACACGCTGTAAGTCTTCTGTGAGTTCACCAATTTTTTCTTCAATCCCGCTGACCTCACCTTCAATGATTTCAGCGTCAGCATCAATATGTGCTTCAGCATCCATCTCAGTCAGAGCCTCGCCAGCCAAGTCGGAACTTGGCTGGCGAACCTCGAAGGTCTCGGGATCGATTCGACGTTTGTCGTTCACCCTTACACCTTCTTCTTCACTCATTTGGATTCGTCCTCACTTGCGGTTTCTTCGTCGATTATTTCTGCGTCGACGACGTCGTCCTCGGACATGTCAGCTGCAGCTTCCGCGCCTTCTTCAGATCCACCGGCTTGGGCTTCGCTGTACATGGCTGCTCCCAATGCCTGGCTCGCTGCTGCAACCTTGTCAGTTGCTGCCCGCATTCCTGGCAAATCGTTTTCTTCGATTGCCTTTTTAAGTTCTTCAAGTGGTGCTTCCACTTCAGCTTTCGCTTCGGCTGGAACCTTGTCGGCATTGTCAGCAAGGAACTTCTCAGTTTGGTAAACAAGTGCTTCACCGTTATTGCGAACTTCAGCTTCCTCACGACGCTGCTTGTCTTCTTCGGCGTGTGTTTCAGCATCACGCATCATGCGATCAATGTCTTCCTTGTTCAAGGTAGAGCCACCGGAAATTGTCATGGACTGCTCTTTACCCGTTGCGGTATCACGAGCAGAGACATGCACGATTCCGTTTGCATCGATGTCGAAGGTGACCTCGATCTGGGGAATTCCACGCGGTGCTGGTGGTAGACCAGTGAGGTCAAACGTTCCCAGTTGCTTGTTGTAAGCAGCCATTTCGCGCTCACCCTGGTACACCTGGATAGAAACCGATGGCTGATTGTCTTCAGCGGTTGTAAAGGTTTCCGAACGCTTGGTTGGGATCGTGGTGTTGCGTTCGATCAGTTTGGTCATTACCCCGCCCTTGGTTTCAATTCCAAGGGAAAGTGGAGTTACGTCAAGGAGAAGCACGTCTTTCACGTCACCGCGGAGTACACCAGCTTGAAGTGCTGCACCGATTGCCACGACCTCGTCGGGGTTAACACCCTTGTTCGCGTCTTTGCCGGTCATCTCTTTTACCAGATCTGCGACTGCTGGCATCCGAGTTGATCCACCAACGAGTACGACCTGGTCAATGTCACTGATCTTTACGCCAGCGTCCTTGACGACTGCTTCAAACGGTGACTTGGTCCGCTTGAGCAAGTCTGCTGTCAGCGACTCAAACTTGCTACGGCTGAGCGTCTCTTCAAGGTGAAGGGGGCCCTCAGCACTTGCAGTGATGTAAGGCAGGTTGATTGAGGTTTCGGTTGAACTGGAGAGTTCAATCTTCGCCTTCTCAGCTGCTTCACGTAAACGCTGCACTGCCATTTTGTCCTTGGACAAGTCAACACCGTGACCGTTCTTAAACTGAGTGACCATCCAGTCGACGACCGCATTGTCCCAGTCGTCTCCACCAAGATTGTTGTCTCCACTGGTTGCCTTCACTTCGACGACTCCGTCACCGATTTCAAGGAGTGACACGTCGAACGTTCCGCCACCGAGGTCAAAAACCAAGATTGTTTGTTCTTGGTCGCCCTTGTCAAGGCCGTATGCGAGTGCAGCTGAGGTTGGCTCGTTGATAATGCGCAACACGTTCATACCGGCAATTTCACCGGCTTCTTTTGTGGCTTGACGCTGGGCGTCGTTGAAGTAGGCCGGGACGGTAATAACCGCGTCCGAGACGGTGTCACCCAGGTATGCCTCAGCATCGCGCTTGAGCTTCATCAGGGTGCGTGCGCTTATTTCCTGTGGGGTGTACTTCTTGCCGTCAATGTCAACGTCCCAGTTGGTGCCCATGTGGCGCTTGACCGAACGGATTGTGCGATCAACGTTGGTCACTGCCTGGCGCTTGGCCACTTCACCAACGAGCACTTCGCCGTTCTTAGCAAAAGCGACAACAGACGGTGTGGTGCGAGCACCTTCAGCATTTGTAATTACTACAGGCTCTCCGCCTTCAAGGACCGAGACAACCGAGTTTGTTGTTCCAAGGTCAATTCCTACTGCTCTAGCCATTAGGTGGCTCCTCTTTTCCGAGTTATTTTTCTATGTTATTTATCCATTTTTTGAGTTTGTGCGTTCTTACTAAATCTGGTTGGCTCTTTCGAGCACTAGACAAGTGTGCCCTACTTCAACTGAATTAGCAAATCGAACGCATAGAACTTGAGTCCGTGCGACTCATACCTGTCGCACACCAAAGCATTTCACGGTTCATGAGCTTGGTTACTGTGCGAATTCTTACCCCCTTTTTACGCCTGAACCACTAGTTCCCCTCATAGAAAATGTATCCAATCCGCGCAGTTACTGCAGTTCTCCTCTAACCCTGTCCTGATACGCTCGAAAAATGAAAAAACTGTTCAGCGCAATCGCTGTCCTATTACTACTCTTTGCAGTCCCATCAGGCACTGCTCATGCGCAGACGAAATCCACGCCCAAGAATTCCGACATCTCCGGAATATGGCTCGGAACAAATTACGGTTATGAGAATGGTGTCTTTAAGTCAAGCGACCTTCGATTCACGATTCAGAAGGTAAACGGAGTGACCTTCACCGGGGTGAAGTCTTGGCGACAAAGCAACGGCGAGTGGAGTGAGGAAGAACTATTCCAAGGAGTCATGTACAAAAACGGCGAATTCCATGCCGCGGACAATGACGGAATCATTATTGGGAAGCGGACTTCGCCAAACAGGATCCAGGCAACTTACCTTGAAGTTGGTGAAGATCAAGCTGCTCTAGTCATGAATTTGAGGAAAACCGGCAATTAGACGCCCAACCCGTTGCGCCATCCCACTCAAGCTTGTTTGACTCGGCGAAATTCACAGTGCAATGTGACGCCAACAGCCCTACTCTGCCGGGTGACAGAAAGACTCGGAAATAACCTACGAAAGACTGGTTTGACATGGATGAAAAAACTTTATTAGCGCTATGGAATGACAAAAGATCACAGATAATTAATGCCCAAATGGCACCGTCTTTAGTTCTCATTGCTGTCTTGGTCGTCGCTTCCCTAGGCTTTTTTGCCGATGCACCAGACGCTGCAAAATACCTGGCAATCGGAGTTGCCGCCGCAACAGGAATACTCGCTGTAATCTCCCAGTACGCAGCAATCCGTGAAGCAAAGGCGCTGCTTGCAGACATTAATAAGGTCGACCAACCCAGTGCCCTCGCGAAAAAAGTAGCAGAATCTGATGCTTTTCTTTCGCTGACAGCGGTCGCCATTATCGTTTTGAGTCTGGGTATTTTCGGACTGGTGGTGTGGGCGGTTTTGGGTTAAGGACCTCCTGCAACGTCGAGGAAATTCTCCTCACTCAAGAGTGACGACCTAGGAATTTTCCCCTGCTTCCATTAACATTTATTTATGTCACCAGGGGGAAATTCCACGGGCTCTGCCACGCAATCTGAAAACCTAGTTCGTAAATTAATCAGCACTCAATTAGCCAAAGGGGAAACCCTCTTAGAGGGTATTCGCTTCACGGACCCCAAACACGGGGATGTCGAAGTGGATTTCCTGATCCTGATCCCCGATGTCGGGGTAGCCGTAGTTGAGGTCAAAGGCGGGGTTGTCAGTTTCCAAGACGGCCAATGGCTCACGAAATCCAAGGGAAGTAGCCGGCGAATCTCCCCGATCGAACAGGCCCGAAAGGGCAAGCACGCTCTTCGACGCTTCCTTGACCGATCCACCGAATGGAAGTCTGGAAGTCGCAGTTTAATTCGGTCCCAGTGGTTTGTAGCAATGCCCTACACCGAGATTGATGGCGATATGGGTTCAGAGGGTCGCCGTGAGCAATTGCTCGGCGTATCGGACTTAACTGACCTAATGCCCAGGATCAGAGGAGTTCTTTCCTCAACCCTGGACAACGACACTGCCCCAAGTGCTGAAGAAATCGACCTTGCGCTCACCTTGCTACTACGCACCCAACATGATGTAAAAATGGCTAAAATCCCGTCGATTTCACAGCGCATTGGTGTTACAAGATGGAAGATAATTGCGGCCGGTGTTGCAGTAATTGGTGCACTCACGATCGGTGGTGTGGTGACCCAAACTGTCATTTCACCAGCAGCTGCGGACTGCAATGCAAACTACGAACCTTGCCTTCCCGTTACATCGGACTTAAGCTGCTCAGAGATCCGCATGGTCGTTCAAGTCGTGGGTGAAGACCCTTACGGGCTCGATCGCGACGGAGACGGCTTCGGCTGTGAAATCTACAAATAGCAGTTACGAAATAACCGTATTCAAGACCTGAACAGCTTGCTCTCGGTGTTGGTTCTGGGCGCGAATCAACGCAGCGGCATCACGCGCTTCTAAAGCCCGAAAGATTTCTTCATGCTCGGACAAGATTCTTTCCCTGTTCGACTCCTCGCGAAAATACACGGTTCGGTAAATGTCAGAGGCGTCCCAGAGTTGCCGGATCAAACGACAAAGGCGATTCATACCCGAGAGTTCAATGATCGACAGGTGAAATTGGCGGTTGGTCCGACTGAGTTCATCAATGTCGCCCGCTGCAGCGGCCGCGTTGACTTTTGTCAAAATCTCACGAATGTCCTTGAGGTCCGCGTCACTGACTTCTGTGACAGCTCTAGTTAATGCTTCTGCCTCCAAGATCTCTCTGATCCGGTACAACTCTGATAGGTCGGTCGCCGACAACTCGGTAACGAAATAACCTCGATTCGGGTGGTAGGTCACATGTCCTTCACCTTCCAGGATTTTCAGTGACTCTCGAATCGGTACGCGACTAACCCCAAGTTCCTCGGCTAGGTCTTCTTGAATGAGTTGCTGCCCTGGCGTGAGTGTCCCCGCGGCCAGAGCTGAACGAAGCTCTTGCAGAACAGCTTCCTGGGCGGTGAGGCTGCTATTGGTCATGAATTAATTGTCCGTTCCACAATCTCGGTCAAAAGTTTCCTGTCCACTTTCCAGTCGACGGGCACCTTGAAAGTCTTTTTGTTCACAACATAGCGAGACAGGTCTGATGCTAGTTCGGTAAGGACTTCGGTTCTCGTGGGTCCCAGCAGGATGTGGTTCTGGTGCACTGAAACCCCCATGATGTACCGGTCACCTATCTGGGCGAATGGGTGATTCCACGCAATGACAACATCCATTTTCTTGTACTTACCCGTCATAGCCTTAAAAATTGAGCGCACGGTTTCGCACTTAACATGGTCAAACTGCCTCAAGTAATCATCCACGCTCACGTATTTGCGTGAAGTGGTGGAGCCACGGGAATACAGGACCAATGCATTCGCATGGGCTTGGCTAAATCCGTAATTCTCCCGAAGATACGCGATCTGCTCGGGATATTTCCGATCTGAGATTTCCTTCATTTGATCAAACCAATACGTCATGGGCTGCTCGTATTTCTTCTCAATTGCAGGGAAATACGAAGCCCGATCCGGATTCGCCGCCATTATCTGATCGTACTGCCCCCGCTTTTCACATACGGACAAATCCGCCCTACCTCCAAATAGCCGCGGGTAATGAGTGGCATTCCCAGAATGTGAGTAGATTTGCCCAATGGATCAGATGCTCATTCGTGGACTCGTCGGCACAGTGCTTGCTCTAGTACTTATCGCCTTTGCGGCTAAACGCGGATGGTTCCTTTTCGCACTAGCCCGTAGCGGTCGCCAGTCGGTCGGTCGCTTCACTGATCCCACAATTCGTGTCGAGGCAGAAGCAACTGAAGTCTTAGGTCAAAAGAAACTTCTGAAGTGGATAGTTCCCGGCATTGCCCACGTATTCGCATTCTGGGGGTTCCTCGTTCTGGGCCTCACTATCATCGAAGCTTTCGGCGCCCTTTACGTCGCTGACTTCGCGGTACCGATCATCGGAACTTGGGCGATCGTTGGTTTCGCGGAAGACCTCTTCGCGATTCTTGTCCTTGTTGGTATCGCAATTTTTGCACTCATTCGTTTAACAAATGACCCTCGCAAAGATGGCCGCGCATCCCGATTCTTCGGTTCGCACACTGCCGGTGCTTGGCTGATTCTGTTCATGATCTTCAACGTTATTTGGACGCTGTTCCTTTACCGCGCCGCTCAGGTGAACACAGGTGTGTTCCCATTCCCTGATGGTGCATTTGCGTCCGAATACTTCGCGACTTGGATTAACGGCCTCAGCATTCACACAAACGAATGGATTGAAACCGTTGGCTTATGGCTCAACATCGGCGTGATTCTTGTTCTCCTGCTGATTGTTCTTAACAGTAAGCACCTTCACATTTTTACTGCACCCGTCAACGTCTACACATCACGTCGACCCAACGCACTTGGACCTTTGCAGCCAATCATGTTTGACGGCAAGCCACTTGACTTTGAAGACCCACCGGAGGAAGCACTTTTCGGTAAGGGTCATATCTCTGAGTTCACGTGGAAGAACTACGTCGACTTCATGGCCTGCACCGAGTGTGGTCGCTGCCAAGATCAGTGTCCCGCTTGGAACACCGAAAAACCACTCAGCCCCAAGCTGCTGATCATGGACCTTCGGGACAATCTCTTTGAATCCTCGGACTACCTACTCGCAGCTAAAGGTTCCACACTTGGATCAGGTGAGTTCGACGAGAAGGCTCTCGCTGGACTGACTTCCGAACAACAGGAATTACTGCAGCGACCATTCATCGGAGATCGCTCAGAGACCGAACACGCTGGCACCGACGGTTACACCTACGACGGTCACCGAGACTTCTCACTGGAACTCCCCGTGATCGGAAACGACGTTCTGTGGTCCTGCACCATGTGTGGCGCGTGCGTGAACCAGTGTCCTGTCGACATTGAACACATTGATCACATTGCCGACATGCGGCGCAACCAAGTCATGGTTGCCTCTGACTTCCCCAACGAACTGAACGGGATGTTTAAGAACGTTGAAACCAAGGGCAACCCATGGGGCATGAACGCTGCCGATCGAAATGCCTGGATCTCCGAAGTTCCCTTTGACGTTCGGGTTTTTGGGCGCGACGGTGAAGAGGTAATCCCAGCCGACGTCGACTACCTGTTCTGGGTCGGTTGCGCCGGCGCGTTCGAAGACCGCGCAAAAGCCACCACAAAAGCTGTCGCTGAACTCCTTCACACAGCAGGCGTCAACTTCATGGTGTTGGGTGACGGCGAGACATGCACCGGCGATCCTGCACGCCGCGCCGGAAACGAGTTCATCTACCAAATGCAGGCAATGCAAAATGTCGAGATGCTGAACGAGATCAAGGCGACCAAGATTGTGGTCACCTGCCCGCACTGCTTGAACACACTCAAGCGCGAGTATCCACAAATCGGCGGCGACTACGACGTTGTTCACCACACTCAACTACTCCGTGAATTGGTCAACACCAATCGACTCACCCCGATTACCGAACCTGGTGAGAGCGTGACCTACCACGACCCCTGCTACCTGGGTCGTCACAACAATATCTACACACCACCACGTGAACTCATTGAAGCCACGGGTGCGAAGAAGATTGAAATGGAACGTTCAGGCGACAAGTCGTTCTGTTGCGGTGCCGGTGGTGCTCGCATGTGGATGGAAGAAAAAATTGGAACCCACGTTAATAAGAACCGCGGTGACGAAGCAATCGCAACTGGAGCTAAAACAATCGCTGTTGCGTGCCCGTTCTGTTCGGTAATGCTCAATGACGCGGTCACCTCACGGCAACAGGAAGGTCTCGCCGAAGGCGTCGTGGTCTCTGACGTGGCAACCCTGCTGCTCGAGGCGACTAGAAAAAAGACGTTTAGCTAAACACTCGATCGAGCATCTGGTCAACCAAGGCGATCCAGTCCTCATTGTCGTATTTGGTGTCAGACACGTCGTTGATTGCTTGTCCCAAGGTATAAGCCTGAATCATGACTGCCCCTGCACGTGGACTGTAGCCACTGGCGAGCCAACCTCGGTTCTGTGATTCACGAAATAGGTCCTCAAGTGCGCTGGTAAGTCTGTCTTGCTCAACCGAGAGCGCCTCCTTGAATCGAAGGTTGCTTCCAGCCATGCCCAATGCACGAGCCCTCTCAAATCGATTCTTGGCAAGTGCTGGGTCTTGTGTCGCTCGAGTGACCCCCTTTAGTCCTTCGATGAAATCTTCTTTGTTACTCGAATTAACGAGCAACCTTTCGATCATTTCAATATTTCGATCCACATGAATTGAGAAACGGCGAATAAGTGCAGCCTCAATGAGATCACTAAAATCTTGGAAGTGGTGATATAGGGAACCCTTGGAGATCCCCGATTCGAGTATTACTTCATCAATGTGAACCTTGTCAGGTCGTTCACCGTCCATTAGCGAGGCTGTGACCAAGATCAAGCGTTCCTTTGTCGGATGCGCACTTACACTCATAGAGCGAAGTTAATCACAAACTTCCCGCGCATCGCTAATCTAAAAACTGACGCTTTCGGATTTATTGGGCTTTCGTGACGAATACCGCCGCCATGTGGAACTAGATCTTGGTGCGGTGGAAGTTTGCAAATGAGCGACTAGCCGTGGGGCCGCGCTGACCCTGATAACGCGATCCGTATTTTTCAGAACCGTACGGGTGATCCGCCGGACTAGAAAGTCGGAATAAACATAGCTGCCCGATCTTCATTCCGGGGAACAGTTTAATGGGCAGTGTTGCAACATTGGACAACTCAAGTGTGATGTGCCCTGAAAAACCCGGGTCAATAAAACCTGCGGTTGAGTGCGTGAGTAGACCAAGGCGACCAAGTGAGGACTTCCCCTCCAGGCGACCGGCGATGTCGTCAGGGAGTGAGACCACTTCATAGGTCGAACCCAGAACAAATTCCCCGGGGTGCAAGATAAAGGGTTCATCACCTTCAGGCTCGATCAGCCGAGTGAGGTCGGCTTGCTCGATGCTGGGATCAATATGCGGATACTTGTGATTCTCAAATACCCGGAACAGTCGGTCAAGGCGCACGTCAATACTTGAAGGCTGAATCATTTCTTGTTCAAATGGTTCAACAGCCACACGCTGATTGTCGATCTCGATTAAAAGGTCCCGGTCTGATAGCAGCACACGCGAAGGCTACCGGTTTTGCTCAGCCCGCGCGGCGATAGGCACCTGGAGTAAGCCCAAGAACTTTCCGAAACTGACGAGTAAATGAACTCTGGTCGTAGAAGCCACACTCAATGGCAATCTCTCCCAAGGATTTCGACGTTTGGGTGATCAAGAAAACTGCGTGTTCGAGTCGTAATCGCTGCAGAAGCTGTTGGGGTGGCAACCCCAAGGTTCCTCTGGCAAGTCGCTCAAGTGAAGTGGAAGACACTCCAGCGATCTGCGCCATGTGAGGTACCCGCCACGGCAGATCAATTCGTTCCCTGATCGACGTGATTACTCTTGCCAGCCCGGCATGGGCGCTATTTACTTGAGCGTGAAGATCGACCGAGAGGACTGCAACCCCTAAGGGTTCACCCGCATCAGATCGAATCACCGACTTACTAGTTACATACCAACCAAGTTGGCCGTCGGCACGGACGATTAATTCAAGGTGGTTTTGCAACGGGCGCCCGGTTCTTAGTACCAATTCGTCTTGGGCGAGATAAGAGTCAGCGAGTTCGTCACCGAAGAGTTCCCGAACTGTTTGTCCCATGACGTCACTTGATTTAAGGCCCAGCCTCGCGCAGAAACCCTCGTTGGCGTACATATGTCTGTCCTCGAGATCCTTGATCGAACCCATAACCTGCGGAACTCCGTCGACCAATTGACGGAATAGAATGACCGATTTGTTTTGTATTAATTCGACATCCACATGCATACTCTTACACAAGACAACCCTTGCTGCCAGCAGTTGGATTGTTCCATGACAACCGTGAGCGAACTTCCCTCAGATGAGGCCTTGATTGAACTGGCACAAGCACGAGCTTTGGCCTTGCTCGAGGCATCCCTTGCTGACACTTCTCGCAAGGAGGCCGCCTCAGCAACTCGCCTGTCTAGATTGCTCGCCGACGAAGCGGGTCGCGATCTCCTCCTTGACCTGACAGACCAGGTTCTTCGGATTCGCAAAGCCAAGCGTTCGGCGCGCAGACTCCATGATCTGACAGGTGCGGGCGTTCCCGCGTCCCTTGGCAAATTTGATGGCTTCGGCTTGTCTGTTTTGGGAAAAATCGCTCCCCTGATCCCGGGCATCACCGAGAAGGCTGTTGACTGGAGGATCGCTAAGGACACCGCCGGAGTAATTCTTCCCTCTGAGGATCCATCGTTTAGTAAATATGTAAAGAATCGAAAAAGTGACGGTTTCAATCTCAATATCAACGTTTTGGGTGAAGCGATTCTCGGAGACGACGAAGCAACTAAGAGAACCGACTCAGTTCGCGGTCGAATTTTAAGGTCCGATGTCAACTACGTGTCGGTGAAAATCTCGGCCGTGTGCGCGAACCTTGACGTGCTGGCAAAGAAAGAATCATTGGAGCGAATCGACGAGCGACTCACCGACCTTTACCACGCAGCCGCATCAACGACTCCCCCAACTTTTGTAAATCTCGACATGGAAGAGTTCCGCGACCTTGAACTCTCCGTTGAGTCGTTCATGCACGTGCTTTCTAAGCCGGAGTTCCTTCAACTGCGCGCCGGTATTGTGTTGCAGGCTTACATCCCTGACAGTCACGACGCGCTGCTCACCCTTATTGACTGGGCGAACGAGCGCTTTCGCAGTGGCGGGGCACCAATCAAGATTCGTTTGGTCAAGGGAGCAAACCTGGCCATGGAAGCTGTTGAAGCAGAGTTGCACGACTGGCCCCAAGCTCCATATCCAAACAAGCACGACGTTGACGCGTCCTACAAAGCAATGCTGGAAACGGCACTAACACAGGCAGACCGCGGCGCAGTTCGTCTTGGTATTGCCAGCCACAACCTCTTTGAAGTTGCGTGGGCACTAACCCTGCGCGACCTACTTGGAGCGCACGACATTATGGAAATTGAGATGCTCGAAGGCATGGCACCACCACAGTCACGCGCGGTGCGCAATGACGCCGGGGAACTCCTGCTGTATTCACCTGTCGTTGCCAAAGAGGACCGTGACGCATCTATCGCTTATCTGTCACGTCGCCTGGACGAAAACTCTTCACCCGAAAACTTCCTGCGGGCACTCTTTGACATCACACCCGGATCACCCGAATGGGATCGGCAATCTGAGTGGTTCCGCAACTCCGTGCGCGAGCGTCACACCGTTGCACGTAAATCACGTCGCATTCAAAACCGGAATACCGAGGGAATCCGCTACGCGGTCGACGGAAGTTTTCACCCAAGTGTTGACACCGACTTCACCCTCGCACGCAACCGTGAATGGGTCACTAAGGCGTTCAATGAAACGAAGGTCCCTGAACCGGTAGTCGTCGACTCCATTTCTGAAATTGACCAAATAATTGAGCGGGCTCACACGGCACAACTTGAGTGGGCCAATACTTCGTGGGCAGCACGTCGAGTCGTTCTGGCTCAAGTCGCCGAGGTCATGGAATCCCGGCGCGGTGAAACACTGGCAATCATGGCTAAAAGTGTCGGTAAGACACCACGTGAAGGTGACCCCGAGATCTCAGAGGCAATTGACTTCGCAAACTATGCAGCCCACTCAACTTTGGCGCACGAAGAGTTCATTTCCCAAGGGCTCACCTGGGCACCGCACCGCCTGGTCCTCGTTGCCGGGCCGTGGAACTTCCCCGCTGCAATTCCTAACAACGGGCTCGTCAGTGCAATTGCCGCGGGTAGCTCGGCGATCCTGAAACCAGCACCAGAAGCTCGGGCAGTCGCTGCTGCCCTCGTTGATCAATTGCACGAGGCGGGTGTCCCGCAAGATCTCGTGCAACTTGTCTGCACCCCGGACAACGAAGTTGGAACCCACCTCGTCACCCACCCCGGAGTTGACATGGTGATGTTGACGGGCTCGATTGAGACCGCGGAAATGTTTCAGAGTTGGAAACCGTCAATGCACCTCAACGCCGAGACAAGTGGCAAGAACGCCATGGTGATCACCGCTGCGGCTGACATTGACCAAGCGATCAAAGAACTGGTCAAGTCCGCGTTTGGTCACGCCGGCCAAAAGTGCTCCGCTGCGAGCCTGGCAATTATCGAAGGCAGTGTCTACGACGATCCGACATTTCACATTCGTTTGGCTGACGCGGTTCGTTCACTTGCTGTTGGTGAAGCAACCGACTTCAACAATATTGTCGGCCCGGTAATTAATCCTCCAACCGGAAACCTCTTACGAGCGCTCACCACACTTGAACCAGGTGAAGCGTGGCTGGTTGAACCGATCAAGATCAACGAAACGACCTTCACTCCTGGTGTGCGCAAAGACGTCAAGCCCAACTCCTGGTTCCACCTCAATGAGTGCTTCGGCCCAGTGTTGGGACTCATGCGGGCCAGCGACCTTACCCACGCGGTTCAACTTCAAAATGCAACGCAGTACGGGCTCACCGGTGGGATCCAATCCCTTGACCCGAAGGAAATTGACTTCTGGCTCGCCAACGTCCAGGTTGGTAATGCCTATGTCAATCGCCATATAACCGGTGCGATCGTGGAACGTCAACCATTTGGTGGTTGGAAGAAGTCCAGCATCGGTCCAGGCCAAAAACCCGGTGGCCCCAATCATCTTTCTGGTTACGGGAACTGGACCGAGCAAGGCATCAATATTGATTCAGCGATCGCTGACTACAAAAATCAATGGAATAACTACTTCACCCATGAACACGACCCAACTGGTCTGAAAAGTGAAGCAAATATCTTGCGCTACTTCCCAGTCGACAAAGTCTATGTTCGCTGTAGTGATCCCACGGCCCCTGAGATCGACCTGATGCGTGCAGCATCTGCGCTCACGGGTGTCCCATTAGAAATCTCAGTGCGAAGTGACGAATCTGAAGCAGCCCTTGGGAATCGAATGCAGCATGCGACCGGTGAATCCAGACTCCGCATTCTTGCTCCGGCGACCGACGAACTGCTTTCACTCGCCCACCAAGCGGGCATAACCGTCGACACCGCTCCCGTCACTGGAAGTGGTCGACTGGAACTGACCCACTGGCTCAAAGAGCAGGCAATCTCGCGGACCATGCACCGGTATGGGCGACTGCTGAATTAAACTTTCGAATTGAAAAAGGGGTGTTCAACCAGAACATGCCACACATTTACGATTGCAACTTCAGGCACTCGACACCGCTCAAGTGATTGAGGACATGAATTTGCCTGGGTTTAGCCTTCATTCTCTCAAGGGTTCGAGATTGACGTTTAAGTTCCGCGACGGGAACGTCTACGTCCCAAATTATGAGGATTACCACTAATGAGTCAACTAAAGTCAATGCATAATCCACTTCGCCCCGGGGAATTCATTTCAAGTGTTTACTTGGAACCTAGCGGCGTCAGTGGCCGAGAGCTGGCCACCAATTTGGACGTTGCACCATCAACGCTTAATCGAATCCTTAATGTAACGAGCCGGGTTTCGCCAGAAATGGCTTTACGATTGTCCAAAGCGCTAGGTCGCACCCCGGAAAGTTGGCTAATAATGCAAGACGCATACGACTTATGGCAGGCACGCAAAATAGTGAAATTGAGTCGGGTTAAGCAAATGGAATGGGAAGCGGTTTAAAACACCGATCCCCTCAAGCAAGTCCGATCGTTTCCATCAGGCTGACCTGAATTGTTACCCAACGAGTCCCGAGAGATCCGGCGGGATGTCAGCAGCGCACTCTTGCATGGCTTCAAGTGGTACGAAATCAAGCGCTGCTTCATTTGTTGCCGCTAAGACAACCGGCGCTTTAACCCCAGCTTCATAGGACTGCAACCAGCGTCCCGCGCACACACCCCAACGGTCCCCTGGCACCAAACCCGGGAATCCGTATTGCGGCATTGGCGTTATTAAGTCATTACCCACTGAACGTTGGTGCTCCAGAAACTCAGCACTAACAACAGCGCAGACGGTGTGAGACCCAAAGTCCTGATCACTTGTATTCGTGTACCCGTCCCGGAAAAAGCCGGTCAAAGGCTCAATGCTGCAGACTTCGAGGGATTCACCATGCACGTTTCGTTGTTCCATGTGAATAGGCTAGCGGGGAACGAGAAGGTCTGCCTTCGCGTCCAAGGTTCACTATGAAACTCCGAATAATTACGTCCGCAGTGCTGGCCGCCGTGGCAATCTCACTTGTCTCACCTACCGGAATCGCAACAGCCCAACCTAGGGCTCAGGTTTCAATGGTTGTGAGCACGTCGCAAGTTATGAAAAATATCGACTCATTCGGCACAACACAGAACGATCTGATCAAGGCGTACCTATTGGACTACGGATCACGATTCACACAAGCAGAAACCAGGATTCTTATCGATGCACAAAAGAAGGCCAACTCCAATGTCCGCCTGCTCAAACGTGCGGCTTCAAAGACCGACCGTCTTATTCGCGCGAAGGCCCCATACCGCAGGATTCAGTCAGCAGCACTCGCTGCCCAAGCCTCGTTCAACAAAGCCTACGCATCTGCCGAATCAACTCAAGAAAAATTAACCCCCCTCCTGCGAGATCACCTGTCGTGGACGGAAGCACTCGGCGCCTACCGGGACTACACCAACGCAATGGGGGACTTCGAAGCAATCGGCATTCAACTCAATCAAATTGTTCAACAGACCACAACCACCCGCTAGTCCTGCTTTGGCTAGACTTGATTTGCATAATGACGTGCGGCCGAAGGGCCAAAAGGCAACGCGGGCGTAGCTCAGTGGTAGAGCGCTAGCTTCCCAAGCTAGATATGCGGGTTCGATTCCCGTCGCCCGCTCACTCATAAGTCGCCAGGCAACGGGAAAGACTAGAAACACGTCGTCCACGTTGATGGATCCTCGGGCGCTCCGCCACTGTTATAAATCCCACTGGTCATCACCCTGATACTTCTACCGGTGGAGCCCATGATTTACATGGATCGCTGCTGTTCCTCTGGCGCCTGACAAATGCGCCTGAATGTCCACCTCAGCAATGGACTCGACCAGAGATGCGTTTTTGGGGTGGACTACATCACAACGATTGGGTGAGGCCACCTCACGTTGCACATCATGCAAAGGTCGCTTTTGCCAAACTCACTAGATAGAGTTCCGTTCATGGGTAAATGGGCTGAAGGTCGCACACTTAGTAAAAAATGTTGGTCGCTACTAGGACAGAATAAATATTTTCTATGGTTCCCCGTGATCGGACTAATTCTCGCTCTACTTCCGCTCGCGGTTTTCGGAATCCCTGCACTCGTGTTGCTTGCATACGATTCTGAACTCTTGGGAATCATCCTCGCTGCGCTTTGCTTGGTTTTCGTAAACTACGCTTTCACCCTGTCAGGTGCTGCACTAGTGAGCGCAGCAGATGAAGAACTTGCCGGTAAGGATGCTTCCGTTGGTTACGGATTCGGTAAAGCCTTCGGGAAACTCGTTCCCCTATTCGTTTGGGCGATAATTCGCGCTGTCGTAAGCGCGTTTTTTGCTGCGCTGCGTGGGAATAATAGCGGAGCTGCTGGAGTTGCCAGCAATATTTTTGCAGCCATTGGCGCCGCAGCGTGGTCAATCGTCACCTTCTTCGTCACCCCCTACATCATGTTTCACGACTCCAATGCGGTCGCTGCGATTAAAGAGTCGGCGAAACTCGTCAAAGAAAAGTGGGGCACGCAACTCACCGGTGGAATTCGGATTGGCGTCAGCGTCGCACTCATTATTTTGCCCGCAATAGCGCTTGTCGTAATCGGGTTCATCATGCTTTCGGGTGATGGTGGTGGAGCTGCCGTCGGTGGAGGGCTCATTGCAGTTGGTGCAGTCCTGTTCCTTATTGGACTCTTGATTGGCAACACATTGCAAGCAATTTTCTCCGTTGCCCTATATCGTTTTGCCACGGGTTCAACCGAGATCGCACCCTTCACCGCAACCGAGTTGCAAGGAGTTCTACGTGTCAAATCTTGATGCCGGATTTTCACTTTCGGGCAAGGTTGCTGTAGTCACGGGAGGTGCACGCGGAATGGGTGCGGCGCACTGCATTGCCCTAGCAGCACAGGGTGCATCCGTTGTCGTGTGTGACGTACTCGACGTAGAAGGCGCTGTGGTCGCCGAACAGGTGGGTGGCACGTACCTGCACCTCGATGTAACCAGCGAAAGTGACTGGGAATCAGCTGTCACTGCAACTGAAGCGGCCTACGGTCCCATCAACATTTTGGTTAATAACGCTGGCGTGGTTGGACTTGGCCGAGTTGATAAAACCGAACTTGAAGAATGGAACCGAATCGTCGGGATCAACCTCACTGGAACTTTCTTGGGAATCCGATACTGCGCCGACTCCATGAAAAAAGCTGGCTCCGGTGTGATCGTCAACATCTCTTCGACCGCAGGGCTTGTGGGGTATTGCGACATGTCGGCATACGTTGCCAGCAAGTGGGGTGTTCGCGGCTTGACCAAGTCAGCAGCCCTTGACCTTGGTCGGTTCAATATTCGTGTTGTTTCGATTCACCCAGGAATAATCGAAACCGATATGGCTGCCGACTTGGCCATCAGTTTCAAGCGTCAAGCAATTCCACGAATTGGACAGAGTGAAGAAGTAGCAAAGTTAATGCTGTATTTGGTCAGCGACGCGAGTTACTCCACCGGAGCAGAGTTCGTTGTTGACGGTGGTCAGACATTAGGTCAGGTTTACGACCTGACCTAAGCTGTAACCGCTAGCTAGGAAGTTTGCGAAATACTGATTTCGGGAGAGTCTTCAATCCCGCCATGACAAAGCGAAGTGGCCCTGG
>Ga0222673_1000047_pt1 | contig 74998 bp, 67 predicted proteins | sample AntAcemetagen801_FD_179845 | JGI IMG/M metagenome (GOLD analysis project Ga0222673, IMG submission 179845) | Saline water microbial communities from Ace Lake, Antarctica - #801 | ecosystem: Environmental > Aquatic > Non-marine Saline and Alkaline > Saline | place: Antarctica: Ace Lake...
TAATCAACGCGGACACTCTTCCATTGGTGATGTTCCTCCAACACGAGTCTATAAAACAGCTGCTTAATGATTAAGATCAAACGAAGAAAACCAAAAACGCTGTCCTAAGAACCTAGACCACCTCATAGTAGAACTAAATATATGTTACCCTATACACAATTGAAAAATAATGTTTTAAGATATGGGTTATTAATTGTGGACCGATTTATAATCCTCTTCGTAGTCCGCGTTCTGTAAACCGCCATGCTTCGATTTGAATATTCGTTTGCCGATTACTCCAGATTAATTCTGTTTTTCGATCTTCCCGCAGATCAAACATTGTCATTTTGGATGGGCTCCAATGGTTGTCTGATAACTGTTCGAATTGATCTGCTTCCAATCTCTTGATCATTTGGTCAGCGTCATTAAAATATCGTACCGTTTTTATGGAAAAAGTATCATTTAAAATGTCAAATTCAATAGAAGAATACTGTTCAGAATCCATCGCAGTTGCCCGTAATGTATAAAATTGATCATTTGATTCCATCCAAACAAATTCAAAATCTTCTGAGTTTTGGCTTCCCAGATCTTCATATGTGAAATCACTACCCATAAATGAATCACCCCTCTCCGAAGTGCTGATCATTTGTATTCTGCCGATTGATGGCAGAAATAGTCTTTGCGTCTCACTCCCATCCTCGTCTAAACTTAAAAATCCTGTACCACGTATATTTCCGGGCTCTGAAAAAAGCATCAGACTTTTTGAATTATCACCGTCATTTTCTGACCAGGATTGGAGGGTGCGATTTCGGGTACGGCCTCTGAAATCGGTAATGACCATCTGCAGTTCTGCCTTTTCTGTATCAATACTTTTTCTGCGGGTTTCCATCTCCTCAAAAACAGTACGGGCTTGTTCGGGGTCTGTAACTCTATTTTGAGCTAAAGAAACAGTAGTGGATGAGTATATCAATAAAATTAAAAAAAGTGTTGTTTTCATTCAGAGCTATTTAGTTATCTGCAAAACGACTCATTAAACGGAAACGTTCAATTTGCAGGTTTAAAATTCACAAAAATAACCGTTATCTATGAATGAAATGACTACCACTTCACCTTTTTCGAAAGTATCCATACTCCAATCAATACAAATGGAATACTAAGTAATTGACCCATATCAAGAGTTGCCCCTATCAAGAAATCTGCCAATGTCTCTTTGGTGAATTCAATGAGAAAACGACCTGAAAAGAGGATAATAAGGAATGTTCCAAATAAGGATCCTTCTGGCGGGTTTTTATCATATTTATAGTAGATAAATGCCAATACTGAAAGTACAAAAACACAGAGCAGTGATTCATACAGCATGGAAGGGTGACGGGGAATCATATCTACATTGGCAAAAATAACGGCCCATGGCAGATCGGTTTGCATGCCCAGAATTTCGGAGTTAAAGAAGTTACCAATTCTGATAAAGATACCACCAATTGCAGCTGTAGGAACAACGCGGTCGGCCACCCATAAAAAAGTGGTTCCGGGAGTTCTTTTAGCATATAGATACATAGCGATGATAATTCCGATTGCCGCGCCATGGCTTGCAAGACCACCCGTCCATACCTGAGGAATCAAGTGGATATTTCGCAAGTAGAATTCCGCTTCATAGAAAAATACATGTCCCAATCTTGCTCCGACTATGGTTGCAATAAGTACATAAATTAATAATCGGTCTGCTTCTTCTTGCGGTTTGCCTGCATCTAAAAACATTTTGAATCCAATAGCATATCCGGAAATAAATGCAAAGGCAAAGAGTAAACCGTAAATTCTGGGTTCTATTGGGCCAATTGTTTCAAAAGTAGGAGAATCGATGATTAAAAAAGGTAGCTGACCTAAAATGAAGGCTCCAATCACAACTCCCCAAAATTGCCATGCGGGGGGTTCAACCGGGTTTTTGGAATTGTTTTGTGGTGTTATTTTTTGAAGGCCGAAATAGATTAGTATTCCGGCTATCACTAGGCCCCAGATGGATATAGGTATGGGTAAAGTGAACTCACCGATAGAAAATAGAATTGGATCCGGTTCCCAAACTAAAAAATTATTGCTATTCATAAAGAGTTAATAGTCATTATTCTAATGTAGGCAGAATAATACGAAACCGTCAACCTCCAAACAATCTTCGAAGTACGTTGCTGGCTCCATCTCTAATTCGGTCCTCAATCACTCTTTCAATGACTTCTGTATTGGGTCGTACCTGTGGTGAAGCGGTTGTACCGGTTATTCTAAGGGGTACAGCCATTCGTCCATCCTCAAGTTGTAGAGCATCCGCTGCACGGCCTGAAATAACCGTTGCGATGCCCTGCTTAAAACGCTGTGGCAGCAATAAAGTGACATTATAATCAATCTGATCCGAGACCATATTGAGTGTACCATTAAGCTCAAATCCAAGATTGCCACTTGTTAATTTGAAATTACTCAATGTCATAACAGAATTCTCAATGGTATAGTCAGCAAGCCACTCATCCATTACCAGCGATTCCAATTCTGAAATTTTTAAATATTCTGCAATCCGAATCTGAATGGGGTGTCTTGAAAGTCTTGCCTTATCCATACCAAACGACCCACTGGATACCGCAGTGGTTATGTCGGGAGCTAAAGATGGCGATAGTTGTGTGAAATAGTTTAGTTCAGCATTGAACACACCATTCATATATTGATGTATTGTACTTTTTTCACCTAAAAATCCTGTTTCCCGGAAAAATGTTTCAGCTGTAAGTCCGGTTAATTCACCCTCAAACCGGATATTCGTTTGTAAAGGATCGGGTACATTCCAGTCCATCCTGCCGGTCGCTGTTCCATCAAAAAGGGTAGCTTGTGTATCATTAATCTCAATTTTTGAGGGTGTGAGTCGTCCTTTGCCGGTCATGTTTACAATAGATAACCCCAAAATGATCATGCGGTCGATTTTAGCATCCACTTCAGCGGTAAGATTGGGTAGTTCTATCGGAAATGGGTCTTCAGACTCATCTTCCCAATCAATCATCTCATCCATATTGAGTAATCTACTATTGTAGCTTCCTGTGATAGATGGATTAGTTGAGCCGGATGAATTTTCGTTCAGAAAACTCATATAATTTCTAAGATTTCCTTGTAAATTGATATCAGAGGCACCAAAATTCATTGAAAATCGCTCTAATGTCATGACGTTAGGTGTTGTATTCATCAAGCCGAAGAGATTGGTGACCGGTAAAGGAATGGAATCTCCTGCTGCTGTTACATCGAAAACTTCAAGAGCTCCGGTAAGGGCAATTTTACTGATATCATTCATTGGCCCCTTCGCATTAAGATTCATTACGGTACGCCCCGTCAATTCCTGAATCCAGGGTTCCAGAGAGTAGTAGGATGAGATACTACTGAACATTGCGTTTCCGTCAAACGTGAGGTCAACGACAGGGTTATCACTCAGATAATTTTCGATGGAGCCTCGCATTGCCAACTGATTTTCACCGGTAGTAAAACGGGCTTCTGAGATGGCGAGTCTTCGTCCACTGGCTTGAGCTCTGAATAGAATATTTTCGAGAGGGTTACTTACAATAGAGTGATAAAAATAACCATCCGTCAGGTTAAAGGTACTTTCTTGAAGTAGTGATTCAATTTGGTCAGGATCCGGAGTTCCTCTCAGAACAATATTAGCTGTTAAGAGTCCCCGCATGGAAAGTGTATCTTCATCAATAGGATAAAATTCTTTAATGGTCGCGAGGTCAAACCGGACATTTGATTGCAGGTCAACTGTTCTGCTATTTTCATTCAGGGGGTTAAAAATAGAACCTGAAAGAGTAAAGCTATTATCAGCAGCTGTAAACCCTGATTCTGATATGCGGATCTGGTCTTGATTTGCGTTTAATCTGAAATTGATATTTTCAATGGTTTTAGGAACATCAGCATACTTAAGACTCCCTTCTGTCAGATCAAACAGACCGGAAAAAGTTGCCTCTTCAGGTCTGTTTAACCTGCCGGTTGCTGTCACTGTAAATTTGAGTAGTCCGGCTAATTGATCAAATCCCAGTTCGCCAATAGAATAAAAACTTTCGACTGTATTGAGGTTCATATCTCCATTTAAATCGAGAGAAAAGGTAGCGTTTTCCTCAAGAGGAGATACGATTTCACCGCTTCCCGTTACACTGTTAATTCCGGCTTTAGCCCTTAAATTTTGGATTGTGGCCAGATCGTTATTAAACAGTATTTCGAAATGAATGTCCTCAATCGCTTCCGGTAGATCGGGATTCTGTATATAACCATCTGATACGGCAATTGTAATGTCCATACGCGGATAGTTATTTTCACTGTAAACGCCTTCTACCGACCCTTCCAGTTGCAGTGTTCCACTTGTGACCATGTTTTTGAGTTGTTCGTCTAATGCAGGTGGAGCGAGAGTTAAAAGTTCTCCAAAATCTTCAGAAGAGGATCGGAATTGAAGTGATAAAGTGGGTTCACCTCCACTCCAGGAAGATACAGAGCCCAACAGATCCAACGATAACCCACGAATTGAGAAGGTCCCCTCACTTATGTTTAGGTGTTCATTTTCAAGATCGAGAGTGGAGGTTTGTCTTAAGCTGATTGGTAGGTCATTAATATAGTTGACACTATCCATATCCACCGTCAAAGATGCCAATGTTGCATCCATATTGGTTTCAATCAAATCAGAATAGAGTAAAGAGAGATCAGTGTCTAACCCGGTCATGCGGATGTTGGTTAGAGTTGTGATATCATTGTAAAAAACAGATCCATCCGATATGGATATTCGGGGAATATTAAAATCCAGGGTAGACTCCTCAGAGTCGTCTTCTTCCATTAGGAAGTCAATATTGGAAGTGGAATCCGCGTATAGAGTGTAATAAATCTCCGGTTTCGTTAATGTAAGCCTTGAGATATTGATTTCATTTTTAAAAAGCGGCATCAGCTCCACAGAGAGCAGAATGGCTTCAAAAGAGGCTACCGGTTCACCATTGGGGTCCGGGATTCGAAGACCTTGTAAATCGAGTCCAAATCTTGGGAATGTCCTGAAAAAGGTAATAGAGAGCTGATCAATTTCTACTTCACTCCCAGTCGCTTCTTGTGCTTGTGGAAGAATTAGGGTACGCAGGCGTTCATCCGTAAAATAGATATTTAGAAAGATCACCAGGGCTATCATAATAACTGCAAAGACGCCCACAATTTTTAAAAAAGTTTTCATATAAGTGTAAAGGTTAACCGGCGAACACCTTTTTATTTAATAAACTGATTGATAAAATCAATCCAATTTATTTAAGGCGTTATTTAACCTTCTTATAACTGCCTCTTTACCTAAAAGTTCCATTGATGTAAAAAGATCCGGCCCAAAACCCAAACCTGTGACTGCAATACGAAGTGGCATCATCAACTTGCCAAAACCAACTTCCTGTTGATTGATCACATCTTCCAGATGTGTTTTTAATGTATCAGCAGTGAAATCATCCGATGACAGGGCTTCGATATTTTTCCTGTAGATAGCCACCAATTCGCTGCTATCCTCTTTCCATTTTTTGAGAGCATTTTCATCATACTCTTCCGGATCGTGAAAGAAAAAACGACCCATTGTGATCAACTCATCAATCTTACTTACTCTATCTTTGAGTAATTGAACGGCCATTTCAAGAAACTGATCATCCGCTTCTAAAATTTCAGTGTCCGTGGTAATATTTTTGACTCTGGCTGCGATATCCGTGTCATTCTGAACTCTTAAGTAGTTTTCATTGTACCAAAGAAGTTTTTTATGATTAAAAACAGCTCCACCTTTGCTCACTCTATCCAGGGTAAAGAGGTTGCAGAGTTCTTCCATAGAGTGAATTTCACTGTCATCTCCCGGACTCCACCCCAAATAGGCCAGAAAATTGACAAGTGCCTCCGGCTCATAGTGGTTCTTTTTATAATCTTTTGTGTTAATGGATATTCCATCTGCTTCAGCTTTCCGTTTGGAAAGTTTTCCGCCACTTGGTGACATTATAAGAGGCAGATGTGCCATTTGCGGCATCTCCCACCCAAAAGCTTCATAGAGGAGCACATGTTTCGGTGTACTGCTGAGCCACTCTTCTCCCCGGATTACATGAGAGATCTCCATATTGTGATCATCCACAACATTTGCAAGATGGTATGTAGGCATTCCATCCGATTTAAGGAGTACCTGATCATCCAGCCCTTTAGACTCAAATGAGACATGCCCTCTGATGATATCATCGAAACGAATCGTTTCCCTTCGGGGCACTTTTAAACGCACAACATATTCATCTCCGGCTTCCAATCTTCGGTCGACCTCTTCTGAAGGAAGAGTTAAGCTATTTTTCATCGATTGGCGAGTGATAGAGTCATATTTTGGAGAGGGGTTACCTGAATTTAATAATCTGTCTCTCATCTGATCCAACTCATCGGTTGTATCAAAAGCGTAATATGCTGCTCCTGATTCAATCAGTTCCGTTGCATAATTGTGATAAATATCTTTCCGTTCACTCTGTCTATAGGGTCCGAAATCACCTTTTTTGTGAGGTCCTTCATCAATCTCAATGCCTGCCCACTCCAGAGAATCCAGAATATCCTGTTCTGCTTCTTCAACATATCTGTTTTGATCTGTATCCTCTATTCGAAGAATAAATTTACCATTATGGTGTTTTGCGAAAAGATAGTTGTAGAGAGCTGTTCTGAGTCCACCGATATGTAAAAAACCGGTTGGAGATGGCGCAAATCGAACGCGGATATTGCCTTTCATGTAAATAGTCAGGTTTATTAATTCAATTAGATTGTGCTTTAAAAATACGGGGAATTCTTTACGATGGCTAATTAAATCGGGATGATGAATATGTGAAAAAAGTGCTGATGATTTAGTACATTTAACCAAACGACATTAAAAAATTAGAATATGGTTGCACGAATATTATTATACACGTCAGTATCAATTTGTTTAGCTTTTATAATCAGTGGTTACGGTTATCAATGGGATATTTGGTCGCTGGGATTTGCTTTTACGGTTCTACGATATAGTGCCTATGCTGCATTTGGAGCTACGGTAATAAATCTGATTGCGTTATGGTTTATGAGAAAATCAGAAACCAAAAAAATTGTAAGGGTTCTATTTGCTTTTTTGTTAACGGGAATTGTCTCATTAACTGCATTTTACTGGCAGTATCAGGCAAGTTCTGTGCCGCCTATTCATGATATAACTACGGATTTTGAAACCCCTCCGGAATTTGTTGCGATTTTGCGTTTGAGAGAAGATGCGCCAAACCCGCCGGAGTATGAAGGGGGGGAGATCCAAACGTCACAAGAATCAGCATATCCTGATATACAGCCTCTAATTCTGGAAGAGGATTTACAAGATGTGATGGATCGTGCTGTTTTGATTATTATTGATAGAGAGTGGGATCTGGTTGCGATTAACCGTAATGAAGGCCGAATTGAAGCAACTGAAAAACTGGCTTGGTTTGGATTCAAAGATGATGTAGTACTTCGGTTTACGACAGTTGATGGTGGAACACGTATCGATATGAGATCTAAATCGAGAATAGGCAGATCTGATGTTGGCGTGAATGCAGATCGAATTGATAGCTTTTTGACCGATTTATCCGAAGCATTTTAATTGTGAAAATTTCAAAAACCCCACTGAAATAGTTGAATCAACATCAATTGATTCGGTACTCTTTTTACATTTTAGCCGTAGACGTTTAATTAAATTTAAAATAAAATGAATATACCCCGTTTTCATCTTGCATTTCCGGTAAAAGAGCTTGAAAATACACTAACTTTTTACAGAGATCTATTGGGTTGCAAAACCGGTCGAAGTTCGGATAAATGGATCGATTTTGATTTTTGGGGCCATCAGGTAGTTGCTCATCTAAGTCCGGAAGATGCAGGAAAATCGGCATCTAATGAAGTTGACGGACATAAAGTACCGGCCAAACATTTTGGAGTGATTCTTGAATGGGGTGAATTCGATACTCTTGCAAAACGCCTTCAGGATGCCGGCCACGAGTTTATTATAGAACCCTATATTCGTTTCAAGGGGCAACCGGGTGAGCAGGCAACAATGTTTTTTCTGGATCCAAGTGGAAATGCACTTGAGTTCAAGGCCTTTAAAGATGAGAGCCAGATATTTGCCAAATAGATCGGACCGTAAACAATGTTTTGAGACTATTTAATTCTATTCATGAAAGATACAATACAACTCTCTATCATTTTAACGACTCATGCTAAAGAGGATCATTTTAATGATCTGTTAAGTGAGGTTTTGCAATTCAAAGGCGGAAAATATGAGGTTATTGTTATCAATGATGGCTCAGATCCGGTCACGTCCAAATTCATAGAAAGAGAGATTAGTAAAAGTGAAAATGATCGAGTTTATCTGTATGAACACAGTCAGTACAGAGGTCGTGGGACTTCGCTAAATGAAGCCATTTTGCAAGCTGAAGGCTCTATAATATGGGCTCCGCTGAGGGCAGATAAACTGAACGAGGGACTTCTGACGGAAGCTGTGAACCGATTTATTTCAGAGCATGCTGCTTTTTGGGTATTGGATTATAATTTACCTGATCATGTAATGAGTTGGTTGGATGCATCAGGAGAAGGTGAGTTGCCTGATGACAGCTGTTTAATCTGGAATAAAAATGTAATTACGCCGAATCAACTATTTTTTAATCCATTTATGGATCAGTTACATGGAGCTGAGCTCGCATTCCGATTAAAAAATGAAAACACCTGGATAAAGACAGACCCATTTTTTGTTATTTCGGAGGATCAATCCATTTTTGCAGGAGAAAATGATCAGAAAGAGTTTCTCTACAGTGGTTTGAGAATGAAGTTAAATCAGGAGGAGAGGAAAGAGCTTATCGAAAAGCTTGGAGATTCTGATTTTGCCATAAAAAAAATAGAAAGTGACAATCAGAATTTAGTAGAAGCTCGTCATTATCTTCAGAAAGGGGATGCCAATAAGTCGCTTGAACTGATTAACCAGTTTTTAAAACGAAATCCCTCCAATCAGGAAGCTCAAAGAATTAAAATTACCTCTTTAGAGAAGCTAAGAAGGCATGTAGAAGCAGCTGAATTGAAGCATAACATTTATAAAGAGCAGAAAGCGGAAAAGTCGAAAGAAGCAGAAAAAACAACTATATCCATTGAAGCGGACGAAAAGTCTGAAGTGCCCAGAGTGGATGAAGATGTTAAACCGGCCGGAGAAATTAAATTATCTATTGTAATTCCGACAACAGGCCATGGAAAAACACTTTTAGAGCAAACGTTACTGAAGTTAGATGAAGCTGTTGACTCCGATACAACCGAATTAATTATTGTTGATAATGCAAGTATTGATGATACGTTTGATTATCTGGAGCAACTGAGTAAAAAATCATTTTTAAACATTAAGGTGATTGTTAATCAAATAAACAAGGGATTTGCAGCTTCAGTAAACCAGGGAATTGCTTTGGCTAAAGGTGAATTTTTAATGATCATGCATAATGATGTTTTGGTTGATGAAGATTGTCCGGAAAAGCTGATACAATCATTTAAAAAATCAGATAAATTTGCAATTACGGCTCCTTTAATCAACGGAACTGAGCATAAAGCGCAGCAAATTGATCCTGTAGAGGAGGAGAAAATATTAACAACTGAAAGTGTGGACAGTTGCTGTTTTATGATTCGTAAAACACTGAATATCCGAATGGATGAAGGGTATCAAGCTTGTTATTATGAAATGAATGATTTTTGCAAACAGGTATTGGAACAGGATGGGGTTATTGCCGTTTGTGCAAACAGTAGAGTAAACCATCTAAAGGGAAGTACAATTAATAGTTTGGCATTTCATTTGAACCCGGAAGCAAAATGGAAAAATAGAGCCCGTTTTCTTAAAAAATGGAACCCGGGGAATGAGAGAAGGTTACCCGCCGAAGGAAACCATGCGATGCGATTCCAAAAACTGGGAGCTCCTTACAATCCAATGGAACCGGATGAAGAGTGGGTAAAAATGATTAATAAATATCTGACCAATGAAGTTAAAACCGAAATTTTGCGAAATAAATGGTCGGAAGATGAACTTTTTACGATTGTATTAACACTTCTGATTGCCGATGAGAGAGAATTGCTCAGAACGATGGAAGATCGTCTGCAGCAAGTGAAGCCGGACAATGAACTCTTGACGCTTTTTATTCTCTATTACTACAAAAAAAATATTTTTTCCAGATGCCGCCATTATATCCGAATGGCTGAAGAGTCCAACCCATTGTTTGAACTTTTCCAGTTAAAAATGATGGTGATGGATAAAGATTTTGATAAAGCGATTCCGCTGCTCAATCGGTTATTGGAGAGACATCCGTCGAGTCCGGAGCTGTTTTACCTTGCGGCAGAAGTTTACAAGGAGAGCAATGATGAAGGGGAAGCGAAGTCGTTTTATGCCATGGCGAATCAATTGGATCCGTTCCGTTTCAGAGTGGATGAAGCCGCTTTTGACATAAATATTTAATTTCAGCTATCAGCTATCAGCTATCAGCTACCAGCTACCAGCTTAGGCATTTATTATTCGATCGGCCAATTCAGGTACAAAACTTTCATGTTCGGCTTTTAAAAATACACTTCTCAAAATAGTCGTATGTGGATGATCCGGGTTAAAATCCGGAAATTTCTTCACAAATTGTTCTGTTGGGACAGTAAAGAGGCTCAGATGAAACCCACCCTTTTTTTCAGCCATCCCTTTTTGAAATATTTCTTTGTTGATTCGATTGAGATCACTGATATTTTTACTTGCGGGTATTTTAAAATACCCAACTATATCCAATTGAGGGGGAAGATATATGGACCAATCCGGATGATTGTTTATCAAACCGGCGAAATCTAAAGCTGCGGTTTTACAGCTGAGAAGAATGCTTCCGAGTCCGGCCGCAGATAGTGGCAATAACTCCAATGTTGCCCAAAATGCAGCCGCTGAAGCGCCTGCCCGGGAACATTCAATGCTTATTTCACCAAGGTGAAGTTCATCAGAAGTGAAATAGGTGTATGGGGAATCGTGTTTAAAAAAGGCTCCTACAGCCGGATCTTTATAAAGTACACTGCCACATCCGTAAGGTTGCAGTCCATGTTTATGGGGATCGATCACCACACTGTCACAGCTGCCCAAAAGGTCCCAATCCAACAATGAAGAGAGCTCGGAACCGATCAATTTAAAAAAGCCACCATAGGCAGCGTCTGCATGAATCCGGAAATGATATTCATCAGCTAATTTTTTTAATTTATGCAGTGGTTCCACTAACCCAAGCCCTGTTGTGCCCATTGTGACGACTAATGTCCCTATTTTATCGGCATGTGTTTTAATAAATTGGTAATCTGGACTTCCATTTTCATCGACGGGTATCTCTATAAAATCGCAGTTCAATACATTACACATTCTGCGATGTGTGTAATGAGCATTTGAGGTAGCAGCGATGGATTTCCCTGGGCGACATTCTCTTGCAACAAATAGAGCCTCCAGATTAGCAATAGTTCCGGTTGATGTGAGATGCCCCAGATAAGGCTCTTCGTAACCGACCATGCCGGCAAGTTTTTTGATACACTCTTTTTCTAAGGCTGAAGTAGGGGGTCCACCGTCCAGTGCATGATTATTTGGGTTGACCGTCATCGCCAGAGTGTAAGCAAGCCAGGCAACAGGATGAGGTGGTTTTAACATCTGACCGGCATATTGGGGATGATGAAACGGATAATTCCCCTCCAGTTTAGTTTCTAAATCGGTTATAATCTTCTGAATAGCTTCAGAAGATGGGATGGTGCGGTGATCTGCAGAGTCAGTATCATCATACGACTTGCGCCAAACATCCAGTTTGTTTAGCGCTGATCTAAGAATCTCTAAATAGGGTTCGAAACTATTCAATAGGATAAATTATCTGATCGTAAAAAGAATGCCAAGTGAGAGGACTTGTGCAATTTGTAATTCATTAGAAAAATCATCGTCATAGACAAAATCCAGGCTCACACTGGCATTTAAGAAATCATTTATTTTACCAGTGAGAGTGTTAGAGAGTTGTACATCGGTACTCTTCACGGATCTGCCAAAATTAGTGAATGTGTTGAGCGTACCTGAATAGGTGAGATTCGTTGCAATTTCTGAATTAAACCCGGAACCGATTGTAAAACCGGCTTCCGACCTGAATTGATCTCCATCTTCCAAGCCATAGATGGGTCCTAAGTCACTCTCTTTCACAAAAGTCTGTTGAAGTCCGAGTCCGGCTTCAACGGAGAAGTTTTCGGAGGGGATATAAGCAATACCAATATCCTGATTAAAATAAGCAGGTGACATAAACCCCGAGATTTTGAGATCAGAACCATTTTCTCCGGCTCCGTATTTGAATCCATCATCAAACTGAGTGCGCATTTTTATATTTGAAAACAGTTTGATATCAGATTCTTCATGCCCCAGATCATAGAGAAATCTATTTAGTATGAATAATCGGTCATCAATTTTCCGTATACCTTCATCCTGAATTTTTGTTTTTCCAAACCGGCTATGAAAAAGAAATCCGTAAGCAAATTTATTGTGAGAATAGACCGTGGTAAATGTTGTTCGACCGGTGGCTGCTATATTATTGACTCCCCCCTGAGACCAATTGGAGTAGGATGCCTGTGAGCCGCTCAAGCCGATTCTCCACGTGGATGTCCATCCCTCTAGATCATCCGGAAAGGTGATGGAATCTTGAGCCCATGAAGTTGATATTAAAAAAAATGGAAGAATTAACAGTAAAAGAAACTTATTCATTTGAATCTGCAGATAATTGTTTAAAACGGTTATTTAGTCAGTTTCACACTAAAGGGTTGTCCATCTTCAATTTGAAGAGAGACATGTTCATTCAATTTTGTGGGTAAGTGAAATCCCACAATACTCGCTAATACGGGGTATTTTCTATGACCGCGATCAACCAAAACAGTTACTATAATGTTTTTAAATTCTGAGAGGTTCCGTATTTGGGTCATGGAGTTAAAAACTGTCCCCCCGCTAAAAATAACATCATCTATGATAACCAGAAGTACGTTTTCAGGATTTGTTGTAATTTGGACAGGGGACTCATTTTTACTTGAGATACCGGTTAAGGGTACTTTTTTTCCTGAGGCTTTCTCCAGAAAGGATTGAATTTTATTTGCTACTGCCAATCCGCGTTGATTAATACCTGCCAAATGAATAGAATGGTCGTGAGCTTCCTCAAGAATTTGATAAGCCATTCTTTTTAACGTTCTGTCGATACGGTTTTTATCAAGGAGAATCATAGGCATGATGAAATTTTATTGTTGACAAATTATCCAAATATTTCCTTATTAAAAAAAGTAGTTGATTCATATACATAGAGTATAGGATAATGATGCTTTAAAAATTGAAGTTTATCCAAAAGAGAGAAAGGTGAGGCATAACAAGAGAAGATACAGAGAGAATTTATTTCAGTGGATTTGGGAACAGACTGAATTTACAACAACCCAATTAGAAACTGAATGCGGATCAACGGTAGAGATTTTGGATCCCGGTGAGTTAAACCATGGAGGTGGGCCGGATTTTCTACGTTCCCGTATCAAAATCGATGGTCTTGAGATGTACGGCAGTGTTGAAATCCATCGCTTGGCAAGTGAATGGATGGTACATAATCATCATAAAGAGAAAAGTTTTAATAGTGTCATACTGCATGTTGTTTATGAGAATGACAAGCCCGGGAAAGTATTTCGATCAGACGGATCTCAACCTGTTACTGTTTCGATAAAGCCATATCTACGTTCTCCGTTAAATAAATTGGTACGCTTGAAAGAGACCCGGGGTCTATTATGCAAAGATAATTTGATGTTTATTCATCAGGATGCATTTGAAGAGCAGATTCGAAAAGCGACAAAAGAGTATTTTACGTATAAGGTTGATGAAATTCTTGATCAATACAATCCAACAGGGTTGATCTCGGATTCGTGGAAAAACGCAACGATTATTCAGATCTACAGGACGTTGGGAATACCATCGAATCAGAATCAGATGCAACAACTGGCTCAGCAGATCATAGGTGAAAAATCGCTGCCAAACTCTCAAGATGAGTTTCTAAATCTGATAAATGATAGTGCATTCAATCCGAAAAACAGAAAGAATTCGATTCCATGGAGGAGTACCGGGATGCGGCCTGCGAGTCGGCCATCAATGAGGGTTTCTCAAGCTGCTGCATTTCATTATCATATCCATAACCTGGCCTTTGAATTTTTTTTAGAAGATCCTGCCATCTCATGGGATCGGTTATTAAACTCCGTTGGGCAAACGCATCTTCCTGGATTAAAAACACAGAATCTGATAAATAAAATTGTTTATCAGCCATCCATTTATCTTTTAGGGCAACTACTTTTCTCAACAAAATTGATGGAACGCTCATTTGAGATTTGGATAGTAGAACCACATCAGGTGCCCGAAATGATTAAAAAACCATTTATTGAGGCGGGTTTTTTGATCAAAAAAGAGGGAGAGAGCCTTGGGCTTGCACATCAATTAAAGCGATATTGTAAGAGAAGAGAATGTCACAATTGTATTCTGTTTAAAAATGCAATTCGTTCTTGATTGATTTGCCATCTCTCTCTATCTTTGGTGTCTGTCAATGATCCGATAGATTGCCCGGTCGTCTAATGGCAGGACACCTGGTTTTGGTCCAGGCAGTGGGGGTTCGAATCCTCCCCGGGCAACACGTATTTTGAAAGGATACCAAAGAGGTACCCTTTTTCTATTTTAAACTTGATCACACAACTTCGTTGGATACACCATTAGCCATATTTGCAGGGAGAAGTAATTTGGCATTGTCTCGAGCTATTGCTGAAAGTTATGGAACTGATCTTGGTGAAGTTACCATAAAATCGTTTTCGGACGGTGAATTGTATGTAAAGTATGAGCAAAGTATTCGTGGCGAAGATATTTTTTTGATACAGTCAACTCCGCCTCCGGGTGATAATATTATTGAGTTGCTTTTATTATTGGATGCAGCTAAGAGGGCCTCTGTTAAAAGAGTCACAGCAGTAATTCCATATTTTGGTTATGCAAGGCAAGATCGAAAAGATCAACCCAGGGTTTCCATTGCATCTAAATTAATGGCAAACGTATTGGTCGAAGCCGGTGCAGACAGGATTCTTACTATGGATCTTCATGCATCACAAATACAGGGATTTTTTGATATCCCGTTGGATCATTTATACGCCAGTAGAATTTTTATTGAATATTTTAAGAAAAACCCAATTGAGAATCTGGTTGTTGTAGCACCGGATGTAGGTAGTTTGAAAATGGCTCGTGCCTATTCTAAAAAATTAGGGGCGACCTTGGCATTCATTGATAAAAGAAGACCGAAGCAAAATGTAGCAGAGGTGATGAATCTTATTGGAGAAGTAGAAGGTAAACATGTATTGATTGTGGATGATTTAATTGATACAGCCGGAACCATTACCAATGCAGCTGTCGCTTTGAAAGAGAGAGGTGCTCTAAGTGTAATGGCAACATGTACTCACCCGATATTATCGGGGCCGGCATTTCAGCGAATTGAAGACTCTCCAATCGACGAATTGTTAGTTACAGATACCGTACCTTTAAGAAAGCCGTCTGACAAAATAAAAGTGTTAAGTGTAGCAAGTATCTTTGCAGAAGCGATTCAGCGAATTCATACAAACGACACTGTAAGTGCACTATTTGATGATTAATTGATAAAATAAAACTATGAAGCAACCCGAATTATACGAATTGGCCGGTGAGAAAAGAGAAGCAGACAGAAAATCTACTGCTTCTTTGCGCAAGGAGTTAAAAATACCTGCAGTTCTCTATGGTCCTAAATTGAAAGAAAATGTTCATTTTTCAATAGATGAATCTGATATTGAAAAAATACTTTCTGTTAGTCAAACCAAACTCCAGAATTTAACTGTTGATGGGAAAGAGTATAAAACTCTTTTGAAGAAGGTAGATTTTGATCCTGTCACAGATAAAGTTTTGCATGTTGATTTCTATGTGTTGGATCCAAAAACACCGGTGAAGCTAAGGGTGCCTATCCGATTGTCCGGTATTGCCAAAGGTGTTCGTGATGGTGGGGGTCGAGTTCTTCAGCCGCTGCGTATTGTGAATATCAAAGTGCTTCCGGAAAATATTCCTGCGATGTTTGAGCTGGATATTACCAATCTGGATATTGGTCACTCACTCAACGTTGGTGAATTGGATATGGAAGGAATTATTCCTTTAGATAATCCTAATCAGACGATTGTAACGATTGTACCACCGAAATCAGAAGCACTATTCACATCTGAGCTAGAGGACGAGGAGGAAGAATTACTGGAAGGTGAAGAAGCTGAATTGGCCGAAGGTGAAGAAGCTGAAGATGGTGAAGAAGGTGAAGAGACGGAAGGCGACGAGGGTGAAGAGTCCAAAGAGAACAAAGATTAAACAGTTGATCTCTACTTTATGGCACTGATTGTAGGACTGGGAAATCCCGGTGTAGAATATAATAAGACACGCCATAACGTCGGTTTTGAGTTGATTGATAGACTTTCTGAAAAATTGACCATTACTCTTCAACCGGGTAATGGTCTTTTCTTTTTAGGCGAAGGAAATTTTAAAAGTAAAAAGGTGACACTTTTGAAACCTACCACATTTATGAATAAGAGTGGTGTCGCAGTTTCAAAAGCTTTAACACAGACGGGGTGTCCGGTTTCGGATTGTATAATCTGCTATGATGATATACATCTTGAAGCTGGAAAGATTCGTATAAAACCCGGTGGTAGCGCAGGTGGGCATAATGGTCTCGCAAATATCATTGAAAAAGTGAATACACGTGAAATCGCTCGACTGCGCATCGGTATTGGTAATGATTTTCCAAGAGGACGTCAGTCTGATTATGTATTATCACCCTTTACTGAAAGTCAATGTAAACTTATGGATGAATCACTTGAAGTTGCATCCGATGCAATTTTAGCGTTTCTTCGTGGTGGCATCGATTTGGCAATGAATCATTTTAATTAATTTTCAAAGAAAACTAACCGAAACAACAATTACCATTAACATGAACATGTTCAATACAATCATATATTTGATACCGGTTGCCGGGATAGTGGCTCTCGCGTATACTTACTTCAAATCCAAATGGGTTACAAAACAGGAAGTCGGTACTGAAAAAATGGCGCGCATTGCGAAGAATATTTCAGATGGCGCAATGGCCTTTTTAAAAGCTGAGTACCGTGTCCTCACTATTTTTGTCATTTTTGTGGCAATTTTACTTGGAATACAAGGCTCACTGCAAGTTAATTCGTCACCACTGATGGCGCTCTCATTTATTGTGGGTGCATTTTGCTCCGGTTTGGCTGGCTTTATCGGGATGCGTGTTGCTACAAAAGCAAATGTTAGAACAACACAGGCGGCTCGAACCAGTTTGGCAGAAGGCTTAAATGTAGCTTTTAACGGCGGATCGGTCATGGGACTCGGAGTTGTAGGCCTGGGTGTACTGGGAATTGGACTTCTTTTCATGTTCTACACCAACTTTGTATTTGGAATTGAAAATATCCAACAGATACTTACTGTCATCACAAGCTTCTCATTTGGTGCTTCATCCATCGCACTTTTTGCACGTGTAGGTGGAGGGATTTATACAAAAGCGGCTGATGTTGGCGCCGACTTGGTAGGAAAAGTAGAAGCCGGAATTCCGGAAGATCACCCGCTGAATCCTGCTACCATTGCAGATAACGTGGGTGATAACGTGGGTGATGTTGCCGGTATGGGTGCTGATCTTTTTGAATCTTATGTAGGTTCTATAATTGGTACGATGGTATTGGGAGCTGCATTTTTGGGGTTGAACGGTTTTGAATCAACGAATCAGTTTTCGGGATTAAATGCAGTCCTTCTTCCCTTGGTATTGGCAGGTGTCGGTATTTTGACATCGATTCTGGGAACATTTTTTGTAAAAGTTAAAGAGGGTGGAAATCCTCAAAAAGCACTAAATACCGGAGAGTTTGTATCAGCAGGTGTTATGTTGATTGCATCATTCCTTCTTATTAACTGGATGCTTCCTGATAGCTGGGAATTTGCAGGACAGACGATCACATCGATGGGTGTATTCTGGGCGACGATCTTTGGTTTAGCAGCCGGTTTGCTCATTGGGTTAATTACAGAACACTACACCGGTACTGGAACAAAACCGGTTTGGAGTATTGTGAATCAATCGGTAACCGGATCGGCAACAAATATTATTGCAGGTTTAGGTGTGGGGATGATCTCAACAGCTATTCCTATTATCATTATAGCTGTAGCGATTATTGGTTCTTATCATTTTGCAGGCCTTTACGGTATTGCGATTGCAGCCGTTGGAATGCTATCAAATACAGGAATTCAATTGGCAGTAGATGCATACGGACCCATTTCTGATAATGCAGGTGGTATTGCAGAGATGAGTGACCTGCCACCGGAAGTAAGAGAACGAACTGACAAACTGGATGCTGTAGGTAATACAACAGCAGCCATCGGTAAAGGATTTGCCATTGGTTCTGCAGCTCTTACTGCGTTAGCCCTGTTTGCTGCTTTTATTACCTCCTATAATGTTGCAAATCCGGAAAGCATATTGACAGGTATTGATATCACTGCTCCAAAAGTAATGGCAGCTCTTTTTGTAGGTGCCATGCTTCCATACTTATTTTCTGCACTATCTATGCAAGCTGTGGGTAGAGCGGCCATGTCGATGATCGAGGAAGTTCGTCGTCAGTTTAGAGACATTCCGGAATTAACGGCTGCTCTTGCTTCTATGAAAAGAAACGAAGGGAAAGAGATGAGTGAGTGGACAAAGAAAGATCGTGACATTTTTGATGCTGCTGATGGGAAAGCAGAATTTGCAAAATGTGTTGAGATCTCTACGACTGCCTCTATTCGCGAGATGGTTGCTCCGGGACTGCTTGCAGTGATCGTGCCTGTACTTTTTGGGTTCTTAGGCGGGCCTGAAATGTTGGGTGGACTTCTTGCCGGTGTAACGGCATCCGGTGTGCTTCTTGCCCTGTTTCAGTCGAACGCCGGCGGCGCATGGGACAATGCCAAGAAGATGATCGAAGAGGGTGTTGAGATTAATGGAGTGCATTATGGAAAAGGTTCAGAGCCCCATAAAGCAGCTGTTGTAGGTGATACAGTTGGTGATCCATTTAAAGATACATCCGGTCCGTCACTGAACATCCTGATCAAATTGATGGCAGTAGTAGCTCTTGTGATTGCGACGATGATCTAAGAGATCTATACATTATTAATTCTTTACTAAAAACCCCGGTGATTTATCATGCGGGGTTTTTTATTTGAAAAAGGAAAGGCAAAAGGCAAAAGGCAGAAGGGATTCATCAATTTCTTACATGCTGGAGAGTCGATCTTCTTTTATCTCATATAGCGTCTCAATAATTATTTTAGGCTACTCACCAACAATGTATTGAGAAACTGGATTTGCCACTCAAGGGTAATTATTTTACCAGAGATAGGAGTTACTAATAATGTAGCCGCAGTCTCTTAGCCCTGAATTACAGTTGTAGGTGCGATTACCTTCTGCCCTTTGCGTTCTGCCTTCTCACTCTTTACAAAAATTTACTCGCCAAATTAGCCAATTCAGATCGCTCCCCTTTTTCGAGATTAATGTGTGAATAGATATCATTATTATGCATTCGATCCACAAGGTAGGAGAGGCCGTTGCTTTGAGCATCCAGATAGGGAGTATCGATCTGGAAGATGTCACCCGTAAAAATGATTTTTGTATTTTCCCCGGCTCGGGTGATGATGGTTTTAATTTCGTGTGGCGTTAAATTTTGTGCTTCATCGATGATAAAAATCACATTACTTAAACTTCGTCCACGTATGTAGGCCAAAGGAACAATGGAAAGTTTATCATCTTGTACCAGTTCATCAATTTTTTTGTACTGTTTGCTGCTCTCACTGAACTGATTTTTGATAATACTCAGATTATCCCAAAGTGGTTGCATGTAGGGATCAATCTTTGATTTTACATCACCCGGAAGGTATCCAAGATCCCGGTTACTTAACGGTACAATCGGACGTGCCAGATAGATCTGCCGATAATTTCTTCTCTGCTCCAACGCACAGGCCAATGCCAGGAGTGTTTTTCCGGTTCCTGCAGATCCGGTGATTGTTGTCAGAAGAATCTCAGGATTCATCAGCGAATGCATGGCAAATGTTTGTTCCGCATTTCTGGGGGTCACACCATATGCACTGGTCTGCTTTACCAGTTCCACCTTTTTGCTTTTTGGATTATAGTATCCCAAAGCGGAACTGGAATGATTTTTCAAGATGTAGTAGTGGTTACTGATTGGCTGACTCTCCTCAATGTCGGAGTGATTCACTTTACCACTTTGATATAATTGGTTGATCGCACTGTTATCCTCAAAGGAAACACTCGTTTTCCCCCTGTAAAGATGGTCAATATCTTTAATTCGTATCGTTTCATAATCTTCCGCGTCCAAACTCAAAGCCCTGGCTTTTAACCGTAGATTGATATCTTTTGAAACTAAGGTCACCTTTTTTTTCGGCTCCTCTTCTTTCAATCTCAGTGCAGCATTGAGAATACGATGATCATTTTTGACGGATCCAAACACTTTGGATGCGTCCTGTTTACTGCCTTCATCACTGATCACACGTATTTTTCCATGCGTTTTCCCATTTAGAGGAATCCAGTTTTGGATCATATTGGAGTCCGTGATCTTATCCAGATAACGTATAAACTCCCTTGCATGAAGATTGGTGACGGTATTGCCTTTTTTGAACGAATCAAGTTCCTCAAGAACCGTAATGGGAATGGCTATATCGTGTTTTTCAAAGTTTGAGACTGCAGTTGAATCATATAAAAGAACAGATGTGTCGAGAACAAATATTTTTTTCGCCTTCTTTAATGCTGGCATAGGCCTTTTGAGATTAAATTCTGAGGGATGAATTTGTTAAAACCTGCGATGATTTATTCCTAACTATAATTAAAGAATCACACATAATCAATTTATTCATAAAAGATAATGGTCTCTTTATGTGGGCCGATCAATCAGAACAGAAAAGGTAAAGAAGCGTGTTCGATACTGCCTACAGGATGGCCAAGCAAACTTTCATCTATCAATAAATACACGTTAAAATTCAGACAGTTGAAATGTAGACTTTCAATTATCAGGATTCTATACCGATGTAGGGCAGATGTAAACTATGGAAAATTAAATAAACCGATCCCAAGGGCAACAGCTACATTCAGGCTCTCCACGGTGGCAGAATTCCCCCCTATGCGAACCGGACTTCGGTTAGTACTGAACAGGTTGGGGTTGATTCCGTTCGCTTCATTTCCGGCTACCAGGATTGATTTATTGCCCGGTTTGGCCATTCGTATGTCCACGGCCCGATCTGAACCATCAAGCAGATAAACCTGCCAACCCTCTGACTCCAGATCACTGAAAATTGTCTCCAGATTTCCTCTTAAAAAAGGAACGGTGCCCGTGGCTCCGGCCGTACTCCTCACTACTTTCGGATGAAACGGATCCACGCAGCCCTCACCAAAAATGATCCCGGAAACACCAAACCAGGCAGCCGTTCGAATAATCGTACCCAGATTCCCCGGATCTTGAATGGCATCAAGCACAACAATGACACCTTCTTTTTTTGATAATTCGTCAATTTCTGCTTCCTGGGGTATTTCGCAAACTGCAATCACTCCCTGTGGCGTTTCAGTATCTGAGACGGTTAAAAACTGATCGGATGTCAGCTCATAAAGTGGAATCTGTTTTGGCACGTGGAATGGTGTCAAATCTGCTTGATTGTCCACTAAGAGTTCACGAACCACTAAATTGTTGTTATCAACAATCTGTTCAACACAACGAATACCTTCAGCCAGAAAAAGCCCCTCTTGTTTTCGATATTTCCCGCGCAGAAGTTTTTTCCACTCTTTGATCTGATTATTGGAAGCCGGGTTTTGTTTCATAAGCTAAAATCGAATTTACTGAATGAACCGTTTAAAAGGTGGACAAAAACTTTGTCTTTTGCGATGTACCTTTCATTATATTTAAGAAAATGAAATATATAAAAAAGAGAACAGATGAAAGATTTTTTAAAGGAGTTGGGAATACGGACTGAAAACGCTGGAACCTCAACCGGACAAGCATTTCTGAAAGATGATTCGGCTAATTCTATTGTCTCATATTCGCCTGCTGATGGATCTGTGATTGCAGAAGTCTATTCAACATCTCGAGAAGAGTACGATTTTGTTGTTGACAAATCGATCGAGGCATTTGAAGAGTGGAGAATGATGCCTGCTCCCAAAAGAGGCGAAATTGTTAGACAGATTGGATTAGCTCTGCGAAAATATAAAGAGCCATTGGGAAAACTGGTCTCCTATGAGATGGGAAAAATTTATCAGGAGGGATTGGGTGAAGTTCAGGAGATGATCGATATCTGTGACTTTGCAGTGGGCCTGTCGCGTCAGCTTTACGGACTTACCATGCACTCCGAACGTCCACAACACCGGATGTATGAGCAGTGGCACCCTTTGGGTACTGTCGGGGTGATCTCTGCTTTCAACTTTCCTGTTGCCGTTTACAGTTGGAATGCAATGATTGCAGCCGTTTGTGGGGATACAGTGATATGGAAAGGGTCTGAAAAAACCCCTCTTTGTGGAGTAGCCGTTCAACATATCGTAGCAGAGGTTTTAAAAGAAAATGATCTGCCTGAAGGAATTTTTGGCCTGATTACCGGTGGACGTGAAGTGGGTGAGTGGCTTACTGAGGATGATCGAATCCCATTAATTTCTGCAACAGGATCTATTCGAATGGGTAAAGAGGTTGCCAAAGTTGTCGGTGGGCGTTTAGGGAAAACGATCCTGGAGCTGGGAGGCAATAATGCGATCATTATCAGTAAAGAGGCGGATATTGAGATGACGATACGGGCGGTGGTTTTTGGTGCAGTGGGAACTGCCGGACAGCGCTGCACTTCAACCCGGCGATTGATTATTCACGAATCGGTTTATGAGCAGGTTAAAGAGCGATTGATTTCTATTTATAAAAATATTGAAGTAGGGAATCCATTGGATGAGGGCACTTTGGTGGGTCCGCTTATCGATCAGGATGCTGTATCCGCAATGCAGAGTGCCCTCAAAAAAGTCGTGAAGGAGGGGGGCAAGGTCATATGTGGAGGAGAAGTGTTAAATCAGAAAAAAGGAAATTATGTGAAACCGGCTATCTGTGAAGTACAAAACCATTTTGAGATTGTACAGGAGGAAACCTTTGCGCCCATTTTATATCTCATTAAATATAGCACTCTTAAAGAGGCCATTGATATTCATAATGGTGTGAAGCAGGGGCTCAGCTCATCTATATTTACTCTCAATATGCGTGAAGCAGAAACATTTTTGAGTCATAGTGGATCGGACTGCGGGATTGCTAATGTCAATATTGGAACCAGTGGGGCAGAGATAGGAGGTGCTTTTGGAGGAGAGAAGGAGACCGGGGGCGGACGTGAATCGGGCTCGGATGCTTGGAAAGCATATATGCGCCGACAAACCAATACGATAAATTGGGGAGATACATTGCCTCTCGCTCAGGGAATTACGTTTGATGTAGAATAGCGATCTTTAATGGAAACGAATCATTTATGGCGGAAGAGGAAAGAGGCAAAGGATTATTGGAGACATTTGATCAAATAACAGAATTCAGGGCTTCAGGCAAGATGATTGAAGAACTGAAAAAAATCGGTTCGATTAGATCACTGAAGAGTGGCGATCTCTTAATTCAGGAGCAGAGCCGGATTCACTTTATTCCGATCATATTAAAAGGAAGTCTCAGGGTTTATCAAACAGATAATGACTACAAAGAGATATTACTCTATCACTTGAAAGAAGGTGATACCTGCATCATGTCGTACATGAGTGGTTTGTATAATGAAGTGAGTAAACTGAAAGCAGTAGCTAATGAAGACAGTGAAGTGCTGTTGCTTCCAATCGATCAGGCCGGCAAACTGATGAAAAACTATCCGGAGTGGATCGAATATATCCTGCGCATTTATCATCAAAGATTTGAAGAGTTGCTCGAGGTTGTAAATGCTGTTGCGTTTAAAAAAATGGACGAGAGATTATTGAATTTTCTAAACAAGGAGGCTGAAATCGCCAATACGAAGCACTTAAAGGTTACTCATGAAGTACTGGCCAATGAGTTGGGAACAGCAAGGGTGGTCATCTCACGACTGCTTAAACAGATGGAGAATGAGGGACTTGTTGAGTTGGGCAGAAATCAAATCACCCTTCTGTAACAAAAGTAACTGAGTTTAGCTGTAGTTCGCCTTACATTTCTTGGAAACAAACTAAAATATAAGGTTTCAATGATTACAGCACTCAAAAATCACCTTTTTACAAATTGGCACACTATGCGATGGGTGGCACTTGGCCTGGGTCTAACTTTAGCCACGAACTGGTTCATTAACAGTGCCCCCATATCCGGCTTTTTGGGCATCTTTTTTTTGTTTCAGGCAATTACAAATACCGGTTGTCTGGCCGGTCAATGCGCACCGTCTGTATCAACCGGTGGGAATAAGGATGCTTTAAGAGACATCGACTATAACGAAATTAAATAATGAGATAACATGGAAACAGTAGAGAAAAAAATGAGCTTCACAGATGTTATTAAGGGTGATCAGCCGGTATTGGTAGATTTTTATGCCGATTGGTGCGGTCCGTGTAAAATGATGGTACCGATTCTGAAAGAGTTAAAACAGAGGCTGGGTGATGAAATCACAATTATCAAAGTTGACACTGAAAAGAATCCGGATGTGGCCATACACTACCAGGTAAGAGGTATCCCAACATTGATTCTATTTAAAAAAGGTCAAATTCTCTGGCAAAAGGCCGGTGTGATGGCTGCAGCACAACTTGAGGATATCATTAACCAAAAACTGGAACAACATGCAGAACTCTGACGATTACGGAGGGCTCAAACCTCGAAAAAGCACATCGGTTACTCGAAAAAGCCGAACAGATTTGCCTGATATCAAGATCCATAAAGTCTGAGATCGTTCCTGAACCGGAAGTAAAAATCTTATCACTGATTTTTGATTTTAGTTGATATAGATTCAGTAGTAGAATCGTCACAGTTTCTTACTTTTAGTCCATGAATTCTGTTAACCGAACCGGAAAAAAGATCTGTATTTGTAGTACTTTAGAATCTGAATAAGAAATCGAAATTCATTAGAAAATTATGCGATTTGAGACAAAAGCAATCCATTCAGGACTGGAAATAGGAAATCCATCAAAATCGATCATACCTCCAATTTCGCCGAGCACGATCTACGAAATCGATGCGGACGGCAGAAAAGATGAAGATCTGCATTATACCCGGCTTGGAAATCCAAATCGAAACCAGTTTGAACATTTGATTGCTGTATTGGAGGAGGGCTCCACAGCTGCCGCCTTTTCATCCGGCATTGCAGCGGCATCTGCTATTCTGCAGGCACTTGATCCCGGCGATCATATCATCATACCGGAAGATGTATATGCAGGAAATCGGAAGATGATAACAAGTATCATGTCGCGATGGGGTTTGAAATCTTCTTTTATCAATATGACATCTCTTGAAAACATACAGTCTCACATTCAACCCAATACAAAACTGATCTGGATCGAAACTCCCTCTAACCCTCTTATGAGGATTACAGACATTCAGGCAGTTGCAGATCTTGCCCAAAAACAAAATTTGATTACGGTTGCTGATAATACCTGGCCGAGTCCTGTTAACCAACTCCCCCTAAAGCTGGGCATCGATTTGGTTTTGCATTCTACCTCTAAATATTTTGGCGGACACAGTGATATACTGGGCGGAGCGGTAGTCGCTCGGGAAGAGAGTGAAATTTTTGAGCGTATTCGGTTGATTCAGCGCATGGGTGGTGCAGTTCCTTCTCCATATGATTGCTGGCTCCTCGCACGAAGTACACGAACATTAGCGTATCGAATGAAGGGACACAATGAACATGCAAAGAGAGTTGCTAACTTTTTGAACAATCATCAAAAGGTCTCGGATGTATACTACCCGGGCTTATCAGATTTTCCAGGACATGATATTGCAAAAAAACAGATGAAAGGATATGGGGGTATGGTCTCATTTCTGATCGATGGTGATGAGAAAAAAGCGATTCAGATCGTTGGGCGATCCAAAATCATAAAGAGAGCAACCAGTTTGGGTGGGGTTGAAAGTACATGGGAACACCGACGAAGCAGTGAAGGAGAGGGTTCGGTTTCACCTGCCACATTGATCCGGATCAGTGTAGGTCTGGAGCATCCCGATGACATCATTGAAGATTTAGAATTGGCGCTTGGTTGAAAAAATTATTAAAAAGGAATCCAACTATTTTACCAGCATCATTTTTCCGGATGCTGAATCAATAGGTGTGGTGAGGCGATAGATATAGAGTCCACTGGAAAGTCCTGTTCCATCAAATTGTACTCGATGGGTTCCGGCCTCTTTCGGACCGTTAATCAGTGTAGCTATACGCCTTCCCAAGGAGTCAAAAACGTCTAACCTAACGTGTATACCATTCGGTAATCTATACTCAAAGGATGTTTTATCACTGAAAGGGTTTGGATAGTTGTAAGATAGCTGAAAACTGCCGGGTTCCCCGATTAACCCATTTTCTCCATCTGTAAAATCAGGGTTTGTGACATCTAGACTAAAGTTATTGAATGTGACTCTGTCTCCGTTAGACTGAGTCATATTATCGCCGTCGAAACGAATTCGAATTTTGAAATGTGGATTATCATTCACCTCCTGAATGTCACTGAAATCGATTGTATAGAGCTGATATTGCTCAGTGAGGTCTAATGAATTTTCATTGAGCCCTGATGTAGTCCATTGTACACCCACGGTATCTATCGAGTAGTCTATAAGTAATCGATCCGCGGCTCCTTCATCCATTGCAGCAAAAGAGAAAACAATGTCATCGGTCTCTGATGTGGGCAGATGAAAGATTAACGCATTTTCTCCGCCATTACCCCGAAACGGTTGTTTTACCTGCAAAGCCCGCATTTCATCATCATTGAAAACTTTTCCTGCGTTACCCACAGTTCTATAATTCACCTCAGTAGGTCTGTTTCGACGCTCCATTGAGGATTGCCTCCAGAGTGGATGATTTTCTTGAAACGGATATCCCTCTATAGCCGATTGAAACTCAATGTGTGAACGATCAGCACCTTTAGAATAGGTCGCATCCACAGTTTCAAGTGGGGTATTGTTGGGTAGATGCTGATCAAAATACCAAAATGATTGTACGATGGTTTCCGGTCGATTTCCCATTTGGCTATCCATCCAGGTTATACGAAGATCTAACCAATTACTCATCCAATCTACCTCTTCCATCCAGCTGTTTCCGATAAACCAATTTGGCCAGGTATAGGTGCCCAATCTGGGCCAACGGTCAAAATCTCTTCGCTGTGATTCTTGAAGAAGTTCAGTGTTGTTTTCTATCATACCGAAGAGGTGGTCTCTTGAAAATATAGTCTGACGTAACTCCCACCAACGCTTTTGCATCCGTTCCATATACCGATCATCTTCCATCAGGCGTAAATACCAGTCGCGAACACCACAACCGATGAAACAGTCGTTACTTGCCTGAATATAGTACCAGCCCTGTGGTAAATATCCTTCTAGATTTTCCGAAATACCCAGACTTAAATTGTAGTCCCAAACAGGCCCCATGATTAATTTTTCATCTCTGTCCTTGTACATGAATGTACTGAGTCGATAGCCATCAATCTCTTTTAGCAATTCAGTATGTAAAAAATAGTCGATGAAGGAGTCCACATTAATATATTTCTCATACCCAATTTCCGGATCATCAAAGTCAGGGCCATAAAGTGTATCTTCAAAATCGCTCATGTAGTTTTGAATCCATGATTGTTGTTCACTGCTGATCTCCTCTTCATTTGGCCGGACATGTGCCAGAAGAGTGCCCATTCGAGTTGTAATACCCGATTCTCCGGGATTCAAACGGTCTTTTTTGATGATGTATCCACCGGAAATTTCAGGCTCACTATTTTCATGCGGTTCAATTTTTGTTATATCCACTCGATTGTTATCCCATTTGATTCGTTCCACCAAAACATAAACCCCATGATAATGTTGTCTGGTAATCGGGCCATTACCGGTATGGCGATAGAGCTCTACGAATTTAGTTCGTGGGGCATACCAGCCCTGATCTTCAGAAAGTTGATATGCAATAACATTGCGCATTAGTGTGTAGTCGGTATAAGGTGCATAGAGAATCCAGTTGTGCTCCTCCGGCAAACCAAGCAGAGGTTCCTTACGATTGCCATCTTCTTCATCCTTTAGATGAAACCCAAACATATTTTTTGGGAAACCGAGAGAACTGGACCCTCTTTTATTGATCTCCATGCGACTTTGTATGAAATTTCCACTGGTTAATCGAATACGGTCATCGTCTTCGTTTTCGATAAAGGTGATCGATCCGGATGTCCGCTCACCGGGGCTTAGTTGGGAGTTGTAATCATTAATGATCACTAGAGGTAAATTAGAACTGAAACTTATAACATCATCTGACAGTTGATTATAAATGTGAGTTTTTGTCTCACTTGCTTCAGCACCTTCTTTAAAAGCGCGTGCTCTGATTGTATAGCTACCCGAGAAATTAATGGGTGCTGTATATAGGAATCCATTATCCGGATCCGGTACTGTACCATCTCTTGTGTAGTAGATATCAGCCCCTTCAACCGAAGTGAGTGAAAGGTCAAACGCCTCTCTGAATTGTCCACCTTGATGAGAAAAAACGGGTGGCATTAGTATCTCGCTTAATCCGGTGTCCGTGTTTGGGGCTCGTTGAGCAGGGTTTTCAGAATAAAAGAACGGGCCATCTCCATTTATATCTTCATCAAAAATGGATTTCGAAGTTGATGCCTGAATCTCATTGATTACAACTTGAGCCTTTATGGGTAAGGCAATAATTAAAGTTGACGAGAGTAAAAATAATACTAAAACGGCTCTTGACATGAATGTGATTATTGAAATTTCATATTTTTAAAGTAAGATAATTCCTATTGATTTGTACAGCGGATTCATTGAGGATCTTAAAAAAGAGTAGTGAACAAAAAATGTCCATTTATTTTTAATCATGAGATTCCATAGCTTCAACTCATGGCAAGAATTTATCTGGATATTGCATTTCCAACAGCGGTTCGTTCACTTTTTACCTATCACATATCGGATGAGAACTCAATTGTACCGGGAGTCCGCGTGTGGGTGCCTATTCGAAGTGAATATGCCATTGGTATGGTTGTTCGTGTGCACCGTGAAGAACCTGAATTTGAAACCCGTCCCATTGAAAAAGTTTTAGATTCTGATCCGATCATGAATGAGTCTATGCTTCAGTTAACGGAGTGGATTCACAGATTCTACTTCTGCAGTTGGGGTGATGCCATACAGGCAGCGTTACCGGTTGGACTAAATTTTTCATCTATAAAAACGCTGGTAATCCAGCCGGAAAAAAGAAAAACGACAAAAGGGGATCTGCTGAAACTGATGAATGAAATTGAATCGGAAGTTCACACTCTTAAAGATGCTGAAAAACGATGGAGAGATCATCCTTGGGGGAAACTACTCAAAAAGGCGATCAAAGAGGGATTTGTGCAGGTCTGGGAACAACCGCGACAGAAAGTAGACTATAAGAAAATTAAACACTGGAAATTTTCAAAGTCGATGAATCCGGAGAAGATTGCAGATCAATTTACGGATCAAGAGAGGTCACCCAAATGGGTTGAGGCATTTTTAATATTATCCGAAATGAACCTCCCACTTCCTCATCGGGAGCTTGTTAAGAAAGATCTATTCACGCCATATACACTAAATCGAATCGAGAAAGAGGGATGGATTGAATCGGTTGATCTACCTGTATCTATGGAATCGGGTCAACAGAGAGTTTATGAACCGGATCGATTAAAAACGTTGTCCGGTGATCAGATTACGGCGTATGAGAGAATTAAAGAATCTCTGGATGATGAGGTCTTTAGCAGTTTTCTTCTATATGGGGTCACGGGATCGGGGAAAACAGAGGTCTATATTCATGCATTAAAGTATGCGATGGAAATGGGCCGTGGAGGATTGGTTCTGGTGCCTGAAATTGCACTAACACCACAAACAGTGCAACGATTTTATCAGATTTTTGGGGATGAAATTGCTGTATTACACAGCCGGTTAAGTGATCGAGAGCGATTTGAAGCATGGCAATTATTAAAATCAGGGGAGAGGAAGATTGCAATTGGCCCAAGATCGGCTGCCTTTGCACCGGTCAGTAATTTAGGTCTGATTGTTGTAGATGAAGAGCACGACTCTTCCTACAAGCAGTTTGATCCGGCACCCAGATATCACGCCAGGGATGTGGCTGTCATGCGAGGCTTTATAGAAGGATCTGTCGTCATTTTGGGATCAGCTACACCGGGAATGGTCTCGATAAGAGCTGTTCAGGAGAAAAAACACACGATGTTACAGCTTCCACTCAGGCCTACAGGATCAATGCCAAAAGTGGTGACTCATAACCTGGCCCAATACAAAAATGCGATGAAAGGTCCTCTGACGATTGAACTTTATCAGGAGATAAAAAAAGCGTTAGAGAGAGAAGAACAAATTATTCTACTGTATAACAGACGAGGATTCGCCTCTTATTTGCAGTGTGAAAATTGTGGACATATCCCACAGAGCCCGGAAAGTTCAACCAGTTTAACCTATCATAAAAAGAAAAATATTCTGCTCGATCACTACAGCGGTTATTCGAGAAGAGCCGATAATCAGTGCGAAAAGTGTGGATCCTTTGAACTTACAAGTAAAGGAAGTGGTACCCAGCAGATTGAAGAAGAGATTGAGAGACTTTTTCCTGATGCTCGTCTGCTTAGAATGGATCGGGATTCTACATCGGGAAAATTTGGGCACCAAAAGATCTATGAAAATTTTTTGAATAGGGAATCAGATATCCTAATTGGGACCCAATTGGTTGCTAAAGGATTGGATTTCCCCAATGTGACGGTAGTAGGGGTGATCAGTGCAGATACAGAACTCGCATTTCCATCATTCAGGGCGGGAGAGAGAATGTTTCAACTGTTAAGTCAGGTCGCAGGCAGGGCAGGCAGGGCAGAGAAACCGGGTGTTGTTTATGTTCAAACATGGAAACCGGATCATCCGGCTATCCATGCAGCTCAAAATCACGATTTTAAATCATTTGCAAAACAGGAACTGGCATCCAGAAAAAAACTGATGTTTCCACCCTATTCAAGAATGGTGGTGTTTCAGTTTAAATCTCCATCCAGAGAAAAAGTTGAGCAGGTTGCATTCATCTTTTGTGATGCAGTTGGCTCTGTATTAGGTCAACATACCGTTATGGGGCCTTCTCCTTCTGTGATTGAGTGGATGAGTGGACAGTTTCAATGGGAAGCTCATATCAAACTCAGTCGGGATTACAACGCACAGACAATTGAACAAATTATTCAATCTATTTTTGATCAATATCAGCAGATAAAACCAAAAGGTGCCTCTTCGGTTCGTATCAATGTGGATGTTGATGCTATCGAGTGATCACTATCGCTAATAATATTAATTAGATTCGCCCCTTATTTTTTATTATCATCCAAAAAGAAAGAAGTCCAGGAAGGGGAAGAAGTTTACAATTGAGTCGTAGTGTATTTGAACAGAGTCTTAAGTAGCTTACATGATGGATGATAAAAAGAAGAAGGTTCTTATCGTTGATGATGATCATGTCATTTTGATGATTCATAAACTGAAAGTAATGAAAACCGGTGTGGATTCATCACCTTTGGAATTTATGAATGGCTTAACGGCTTTAGATTATATCAAAGATCATAACATAGAGGAAAATCTCTTTATCGTTCTCCTGGATATCAACATGCCGGTTATGAGTGGCTGGGAATTTCTCGACTCGCTTCAAAACCTGACTTTAAATTGCCAAATTAAAGTAGCTATTGTCACCTCATCAGTAGATCAGGCGGATCAGGAGAAGGCAAAAAAGTATAACGAAGTCTTTTCATATATCACAAAACCGGTCAACGATGCAGAAATGTCCATTTTCAAAGATTTCTAAATAGTGAAATCAGGTCTTCTCTGATTGTTATAGAACTTGAAACCGGGTCAGTTTTTCAGATGTTCTTCAAAAAAATCAAACATTCTTCGATACTCATCATACCATGTATTGGGACTTGTAAATGAGTGACGTTCACTGGGATAGATCATCAGTTCGAACTCCTCATTTCCGCTTTGTATCAACTCCTCAACATACTGAAAAGCATCTTGTGCACCTACATTATCATCTATGAGGCCATGTAAAAGTAGAGCGGGTCTCTGCAATTCTGACGCGTAGGTTAGTGGTGAGCTTCTGTCATAATGGTCCGGCACTTCTTCCGGATCTCCGAGCCTTGGAAGTGTATACCAGGGATTTGCGTAGTAGTAATTGCGCCAGTTGGTCACTTTTCGAAGTGCTGCTGCAGCATGAAAGCGATCGGGTTTATCTGTAAGCGCATAGAGTGCCATAAATCCACCATAGCTGCCCCCATAGATCCCTACATTGTCGAGATCAAGACAACTCCCGCACTCATTTTGCACCCAATCCAGTCCGTCAACAATATCCTGAGTTTCATATTTACCCATCCAGTTGGTCACATCTTCCCTGAACTTGCGGCCATATCCCGTACTGTGTCGAAAATCTACTTCTATCACTACATAACCATTTAGATTCAGGTATTGATTAAACATATACTCTCGCCAGTAGTTGTTAGACCAGCCTTTATATACATTCTGAAGCGAACCGGCACCGTGAGCAAAAACAACAACCGGATAACTGATTTCTGCATCAAAATTTTGTGGGTAGAGTACCGACATAGAGAGATCCGTCTCTCCATCACTCCCTGTAAATCGAACATACTCCTCTTCTTGCCATGTGTACTCATAGAAGCGATCCGGGACTGTCTGTGTAAGTTGAATCTCTTCAAACGGATAACTCAGTTCTAGTTTATAAAGCTCATAAGGTGCATTAAAATAGGTTCTGGCATAGATCAGTGTGGAGTGATCAGGTGTGAGTTGATATTGATATCGGTATACTTCATCATGGGTAATTTTCTGAATTACATTATCATCTACTTGTAAGAGATGGATATCCCGAATGCCGTAATCAACCTCATTACTTGCGAAGACAACGGTCTGATCATCAACCCAACGAGCCCAGGGCACATAAAAATCACCGGTGGTATGTTGAGTCAAATTGCTACCATCGGCATCTACTGTGTAAATATGATTCCAGCCACTCTGTTCTGAGAGAAATAAAATCCTGTCACTATCCGGCGAAAATACTGAGTACGTGTGATGAAGCCAACCGGAAGTGGAGTCTTCGAAAACGACTGTATGAGAGCCTTCAATCAGATCATGAACAATCAATTTTCGGTGTTTTAATGCGGCATCCATATAGTCAATTGCAGCATAACGGCCCGTTGTTGATGCTGTAGTAGATGATCTGTGAACCCCGGTGAGCAGTGTATCCAGTTTGGTTGTAATCAGGGAAGCAATATAGAGGGATGTTGAGGGTATTCCACGTCGTGTGGCACCCGGTTCTACCATGTCTTCAAGGTAGTCAGGGAAATAGACTGTAAGATCATCAGAATCATCACTCTGGCCAACCAGTAACCGGTCGGAGCCCACCCAATCAGAGATCATAAAATTGGGGTCCTTTTCCCCACGGTTTGTGACCTGGATAATACCGGGTTTATCCACATGACTCACCCATACATCACCGGCTCGGACAAAAGCAAGCTTTTTACTATCCGGTGACCACTGAAGGCTAAATTCCTCCTCTTTTGTTGTTACAATGTTAAGTGAATCTGAACCGTCACGGTTTGCGACAAAAATGCTGCTATCTTGTGTATAAGCGATGTGATTGCCATTCGGGGATAAAAGTGGTTCGGGCAGATCTTCATCCTCTTTTTTGATATCAAACGTTCCATCCAAATCCACGGAATAGAGTGAGGTTTCATAGTAGGAGGAGTCGTTCCATGTAAAAAAGAGTCTGCTTTGATCCGGCGCGATTGAACTTATAGAAGGTCGAATTCCCGGAATTACAGGTTCATGAAAAATTTCTTTGAGGGTTAAGTTCTCCGGAACCGTTTGTGCATAAGAACTGAATGCAAAAGAAAGAGATAGAATGAAGATGAATAGAGTGAGGACAAGTTTGAGCATTATTCAGTCGGTTTAGTTTATCATATGGGATGAAAATACAAAACCCACTGTTAAAAAATAAAATGCACTTGATTAAAAATAGAATCTGAAATCACTTACAAATTGAAGATCAGAGAGTTTGCATCAGCCTCTCAAAAAATTCATAATCACTATATCCCGAAACTAATGTTGGGCCATATCTGACCCCAACGGTTAAAATGAAGTGTATATGGCTCTTTCAAAACTTTGAAAAAGTTCATCCCGGTAAGGCGATGGAATTACCTGAGTCATGAGTACAACAACTAATTCATTGCCCGGATCGATCCAGAATGTAGTTTGAAAAGCTCCTCCCCACCCGAGAGTACCTACCGGACGTAATCCATCTTCTGCACCATTCGGCATCGTAATCATCAATCCGTATCCGAATTTATTATCGCCCCAGAGGTCACCGATTTGGTTTGTTATCATCATTTCCCAGGTCTCCTGTTCGATGATTCTGTTGCCATCCCAAAGGCCTCCATTCAGTAGTGTCTGAAGAAAAATAAAATAGTCAAGGGCAGTTGAGGTGAGTCCGGCACCACCGGAGAAGTACGTCATAGCCCCTTGAACCGGAAAATTTGGAGAAATTAAAGAACTACCATCATTTGGGAGTGGCAAAAAATTCCCATCCCGAATTGTATAAAGAGTAGCTAAATCATCTTCCCGGCCGGGATGATAAAAGGCTGTATCAGACATGCCTAACGGGATAAAGATATGTTCAGTAAAATAGTTGGCTAAACTCATCTCGCTTACAACTTCCACCACTCTACCCAATACATCTGTATTCAGTCCATAGGTGAATGCTTCGCCCGGATCATGAGCCAGGGGTAGATTTCCCAGCAGTGCCATAGTCTCTTCAATCGTTCTGTTTTGTTCTGTTCCTAAGTCGGGCACACCTGAATCAGAGTAAATTCGACCAAACGTTTGGCCAGAAAATCCATATTGAATACCTGCTGTATGGGTGAGTAGATCATGAATGGTTATGCTTCGGGTTGCCGGACGCGTTTCAAACTCTCCGGTTTCTTCATCAAATGATGTGAGCACTACCGGATCTGAAAATTCGGGGATATATTGTTCAACCGGATCATTAAGTGAAAGTTGACCATTCTCATAAAGCTGCATAATTGCAACAGTGGTAATGAGCTTTGTCATAGAAGCAATTCTGAACAATTGGTTTGTATTCATCTCTATACCGGATTCAATATCCTTCCACCCGAATGCTTTTTCATATGCAATTCGCCCATCTTTAGCGATCAGAGCGACTGCGCCGGCAATCTTCTCTTCATTAATTTGTTGAATTAAAAGAGAATCGATTTCTGAAACTAGTTCCGCGTCGAAGCCAAGTGATGATGGTTCTGCATATTGAAGGGCTGATTCGTGTTCTGTCTCTGTACAAGAGATTAATAAAAAACATAGTACTAGTAGTGAAAAGTATCTTTTCATGATCAGGTCAGGTTTTTGTTGAGTTATAGAGGGTGTTTTCAGGCCGATTTCTGAACATTGATATTTCCAAAGACAATCGGCTTGATGGCTTCAAATGCTTTCAGCGTTTTTTCAATGTGCTTGTCAGTATGAGTTGCCATTGGAATGAGTCGGATTAACACCATCCCTTTAGGGACAACCGGGTAGGCAACCCCGCTGACAAAAACGCCATGTTTCTCTCTCATTTCCGTCATGATTTTAGCACACAACTCTGTACTCCCTTCAGTCAGAACCGGTGTGACCGGACTCTCAGATGGAAGTACATTGTACCCGAGTTCACTTAGGCCTGTTCTCAGTTTTTTTGCGTTTTCCCATAATTTATCCCTCCATTGAGGGTTTTGTCTAATTAGTTTAAGACGTTCTCTTGCAGAAACAACGAGTGCAAGTGGGAGGGTTTTTGCAAAAATCTGACTTCTGACGTTCGCCTTAAGGAATTCGATCACACTTGGTTCAGTAGCAACAAAAGCCCCAATCAAAGCGACAGCTTTAGCAAAGGTTCCAAAATAGATATCGATTCCATCCTGGCATCCAAGCTCTGTACCGGCCCCGGATCCGTCATGTCCTAATGTGCCGAACCCATGAGCATCATCAACCAATAGCCGAAACGGATACTTCTCTTTGAGTGCAATGATTTCTTTCAGTTTACCAAGGTCACCTGTCATACCAAAAACCCCTTCTGAAACAACTAAAATGGAAGAATTGGGTTTCATTCTGGCGACTGCGCGCTGCAATTGTTTTTCAAGACCTGCAATATCGTTGTGTTTAAAGACGGAGCTTTCACTCATTGCCAGCTGTTTTCCGTCGACAATGCAGGCATGACTCAATTCATCATAAATCAGAAAATCATTTCGATCTACAAGAGCGTGGATTACACTCATGATTCCCTGATATCCAAAATTCAAAAGGAGTGCATCCGGCTTGTGAACAAAATCGGCTAATTCACGCTCCAAAGCTTCATGTTCATCAGAGTTCCCAGTCATGAGTCGAGCACCCATTGGTGCACTGAAGCTATATTTTTTTGCGGCGTCTATATCGACTTGTTTGATATAGTCGTTTGCACCCACTCCCAGATAGTCGTTAATACTCCAAACAACAACATCTTTGCCGTTGAATTTCATATCCGGCCCTAAAGGACCTTCAAGTTTTGGAAATGTAAGATAGCCATACCCTTCTGAGGTAAATGGCCCGAGAGGAGAGGGTCTGTTTTTTAATTTATCAAATAGATCCATAGTGTGCTAGAGCTGAGTCCACTTTGCTGCAAGTTTACTATCAAATTGTCACTGTTTGCAAACCGCAGGTTAGTTATTAATTCCTATAAAATTAAGCAAATTGCTCAGTAACACAAAAAGAAATCAAATTGCCGTATGAAATGCTATTATTATATCTCAGACTTGATCAAATAGCTATGGCAAATACATCGGATGAACAAAACTACATAAATGGTTTGCTGCTCATCCAAACGATTTAAATGATAAATAGAATGGTACTACAAATACTAGGGTACGGGATGCCCATTTGAGGCTTCAAGAAGTTGATACCAATCTTGCCGTTCAAGTTGAAAAGTGGTGGATTTGACAGCCATTCGCAATCGATCTAATTTGCCGGTACCGGCGATTATTTCTGTTTTACAGGGTAATTGGAATAACCATGCAAGAGCTATTTGATCTATGGTGGTATTGTATTTTTGTGATAGTTGGTGGCATTGCTCTCTCACCCTGATGGCTCTTGGGCTATCACCTGTAAAGAGATCACCTCCTGCAAAAGGACTCCATATCATGGGTGAAAAGTTGAGTTTTTGAGCCTGATCAAATGTTCCATCATAAATTGGATTAAGATGTAATAGAGAACATTCGACTTGGTTGGTTACCAAAGGCAGATTTAATTTACTTTGAAAAAGGCTAAACTGGGAGGGCGAAAAATTGGATACACCTACATTGAGGACTTTTTTTTCTTCGACAAGTTTAGAAAAAATATCTGCCATTTCTGTGGTATCCATCAGCGGATCAGGACGATGAATAAGGATCAGATCGAGAAAATCACTATTCAGTTTACGCAGGGATCGTTCAACTGACTCCCGGATGTATTCAGAAGACGTATTATAGTGTTGTACAGAATGATGGGGTCGATTTTCTGTGGTTAGACAGATTCCACATTTACTGACCAACTCCATTTTTTCACGCAATGACGGATTCTCCTTTAGAATTTTTCCAAACCGCTCTTCATTGCCATATGAGCCATAAATGTCAGCATGATCAAATGTGGTAACACCCAATTCAAGAGCCCCTTCAATCAATTCTGTAAGTTGGGTCAGGTTCATATCCCATTCATGTAATCTCCAGAATCCAAGAGCTATTTTTGAGAAGTCAGGTCCATTTTCATGAAGTTTTATCCTGGGAGATCTATAAGAATTCATACTATCAGTGCGTTTTAATTAAATGGGTTAGAGAAGATCATGGATCTGTTGAATTTCTCTATAATGATATTCATCAATGATAACATTTGACAATCAAAAAATCATTGGTTAAATAATTTAAGGCAATCTTTTAAAGCAATAATTTTAAATGATTTACGTTGTCACTATAGTTCAAGGAAAAAGAATATTTAATTTTGAACTTGATTCATTTCATAATTTTCCCATTTTACAGGGTAGAGTTTTAAAAGTGCAAGTTAAAGATATTAAAGAGGAAAACTTATGGCAGAGGAAGAGAAATTTGAAGAGATGATCGACAATCCTACCAAACATCAATTGCGAGCCATGCATCATGCCCGAGAGAGAGCTTGTATTGATGCGATGAAGTCATCTACCTCAAAGAATCCCCACAACAAAGGTTCTGATTTGGCCGGACTTTGGAATTATATTTACGAAGAGTATCTGGAGATTCAGTAGGTAGAGAAGGCAGAAGGCAGAAGGCAGAACGCAGAGGGCAAAAGGAGCATATGGAACGCCCTTCTCCTTGGGTGGTTGATCTCTTAGAAGTGATCCAGAAGTTTATTAAGGATTTCGGATTACAGGAAAAAAATTTACAAATGAAATTTCGCTTCTGCCTTTTGCGTTCTGCCTTCTGACTGCTTCGTAACCACCACTTTCAAAGCCTTTTCCACTACAGCCAGTTTCAAGTGCTGAACAGAATCTGAGATGTGTTCCCCATCCGAATGAACGTAAATAGGCTTTTCTGAGTGGATTTCAAGCTCTTTGCATTGGAGCGACTGTATACCTTGCATCGATTTTTTAGGACCTGTACTGAACCGGGGCAAGTAAGATAAAATCAGATAGAGTGGCAATTTATCTACGATCAACAGATCCAGCAGACCATCATCCATAACAGCATCCGGCGCAATATAGAACTGTCCACCCTCCCATTTTCCGTTGCAAAGGGTAATCATCAAATAGACATTTTTATACCGTTGCCCATCTATGTTCAACGTCATAGCTGAACCTCTGAAAGTCAAACATGCTTTTAAAGCGCCTAAAGCATAGAGTAAAAATCCCTTCAAGATTGTAGAGCGTCCGGCGTAGTAATTGGCCAGCCCATCGAGCCCCATTCCGATTGTATTCGCACACCATCCCTCTTCATCTCCTTCAAATCGGATCAAATCGATCTCTTTGGTAAACCCATCCTCCAAAATATCCAAACATTCCGTAATGGATTTGTTCAGATGCATAGTTTTCACAAAATCATTACCGGAACCTATCGGAATAACTCCAAGGGCAGCATCGCTTCCAACTAAACCGTTTGCTACCTGACTCACGGTTCCATCGCCACCACACGCGACCACAATTTTGTAATGAGCAGCTTTTTCCCGAGCCAGCTCCGTTACAGGTTTTTTGATTTCGGAAATCACAATTTCAGCATCCTCCCACCGGTTACGTATCTCTTTCTGAAGAGTAGAGAGGTGCCTGGCCGATCTGCTTCGGTCAGCAGTTGGATTGATAATAAAACAGATACTCTTTTTATTTTTCCGCATTACGGATACTACGTTATCCGGTCTAAAGTTGAAAGATTAAAACGTCATCGATCGGTTTCATAGAAAAGATGTTATGGTCAATTTCGGACAGTGTTTACAAAATTTAATATGACTGAGGGATAAGATGATAATTTTTTTTTTAAAACGGGCTTGGGTTGTCTAAATTAATTACCAATTAGAATAAAGTTTGACTCCATTCATGATTCATGAATAATGGCTCTAAATACAAAAAATGACTAAACAAATGATTAAGGCTAACAACACAGTTCATTCGAGTGGCCTGATAAAGGCAATTTCGATTGCCTTTATGGCACTCATTATTATTTTACCCGGTGCGATTTTTGCTCAGACAACACCTGTTGAAGGTATGAAGGAGAATACTCCCAGGGTTCATGCATTTACCAATGCGACAATTATAACTGAACCGGGAAGGGTGATTAGTGAGGGTACACTTGTGATCCGAAATGGAGTCATAGAATCGGTTGGAAATAATGTAACGATACCTGCTGATGCAAGGGTTTGGAATATGGCCGGAAAAACTATTTATCCGGGATTTATTGATGCTTACTCAGAAATAGGAATGAATGATCCCCGAATTGAACTGGATCGTGGAGCTCAGTCATGGAATCCTCAACTAAGGGCTCAACTCAATGCCATTGATGAATTTAATCCGGAAGATGATGGAAGTGGGGATTTACGGGCACAAGGATTTACTACTGCATTGAGTGCACCCCCTATAGGGATTTTTCGAGGAGAGGCTGCAGTGATTGAGCTGGGTGATGGGACAGTAGCTAACAGAATTGTTAGAAGTGGAGTTGTTCAGTCGGCATCACTGTCAAGGAGCTCGGAATTAGGGTATGGATATCCGACGTCACCAACGGGTGCGATTGCTTTGATCCGTCAAACGCTGTACGATGCAGACTGGTACGACCGCGCTCATTTGGCGTATGAAAACAATCCACGTGGATTACAGCGTCCGGAATCAAATGCCCCACTTGCCGCTCTAAGAGATGTGGTAAGAGGAACAAAACCGATTCTATTTTCAACCGGTAGTGATGAAGAGATTCTGAGAGCCCTTCGTTTTGCAAATGAATTTGATATCACCCCATGGATCAAAGGAAATGGAAATGAATATAAGTTAATTGATGTATTATCTGACCAAGCCGTTCCTCTTATTTTGCCATTAGCTTATCCGGAGGTGCCGGATGTGGAGTCGCCGGAGGAAGCCTTAAATGAAAATCTAAGTGAGTTAAGAGATTGGTATCTGGCTCCCGAAAATGCAGGACGCCTGAATCAGGCCGGAATATCATTTTCCTTCACAACAGATGGATTGGAGGATAAGTCTCATTTTTTACGAAATCTTCGAGAGGCAGTTTTTGCCGGATTAGATTCAGTGGCGGCATTGTCTGCACTGACCCGTAATCCGGCTCAATTGCTTGGAATCGATACAACTCACGGGTCTATTGCATCCGGTAAAGTGGCAAATTTTGTAGTCACAGATGGGGATCTATTTACAGATCAGACCCGAATAATGGATGTTTGGGTAAGTGGAAATCGATTTAATATCAACTCTGATAATGTCATAGATGTCAGGGGTGATTGGAATTTACTTTCGGATGATGGGTCGATTGAGGCTTCAATGTCGATCACAGAATCACGGCCCGGAAAATTGGGAGGTACCATTACGATAGAAGGAATTGAAGCTGAATTAAGTTCAGTTACTGCGGATGATGAGACTCGCCGTTTCAGGGCAGATTTTGATGGTGATCTCTTTGAAATGAACGGTTTGATTCGATTGACTGCTTCCGTATCTGGGGATCAGCTGAATGGCTGGGCTGAAGTTCCGGAAAGTGAGCGAATTCAATGGAGTGGCAATAGAGTCGCTGAATTTGTGGAGGAAGAAAGTGAACCCGGTGAAAAAGCGGAAAGAGATCTGAATCTGACAATGATTCGACCATCCATGGAGTATGGTAGAGAATCTCTCCCTGAACAACCCCGTTATGTTTTGATCCAAAATGCAACCATTTGGACAATGGGAGATGAGGGTGTTCTGGAAGAGGCCGATTTGCTGATCGAAAGAGGAGAAGTAGCTGAAGTTGGGCAAAATTTACGAGTTCCAAATAACGCAGTGGTCATTGATGGAACCGGGAAACATGTAACTCCGGGTCTCATCGATGCGCATTTGCACTCCGGCGTGAATGGTGTCAACGAAATTGGAAATGCTATTGTACCGGAAGTAAGAATGGGTGATGTGCTCAATATCAATAACATCTGGATGTACCGTCAACTTGCGGGTGGATTGACAACTGCCCATGTTATGCATGGATCTGCGAATCCCATTGGCGGACAAAATGTACATGTAAAAATGAAATGGGGATCCTTATCTCATGACCTGATTATAGAGGATGCACCACGGACTGTGAAATTTGCATTGGGTGAGAACCCGAAGCGAGTTGGATCAGATCGATATCCAAATACAAGAATGGGGGTTGAACAGATTATTGCAGATCGTTTTAACATGGCCAGAGATTATGAGGCTCGTTGGATTGAGTGGGAGAATAACCGGGTTGGGATTCCTCCTCGTCGTGATCTTCGGTTGGATGCTCTTGTTGGAATCTTGAATGAGGATATTCTGGTACAATCACACAGCTACCGTGCTGATGAAATTCTGATGCTGATGCGCTTGGCTGAGGATTATGGATTTCGAATTAAAGCTTTTCATCACGGTGTAGAGGCTTATAAAGTAGCTCCGGAACTGGCAGCTCATGGTGCCGGTGCTGTGGTTTGGTCAGACTGGTCCTCATTTAAAATAGAAGCGTATGATGCTACGAATTACAATGCGAGACTTCTACATGAAGCCGGTGTGGCAACCTCACTTCACTCTGATAATAGTCAGGTTTCATCCAGAATGAACTGGGAAGCAGCTAAAATGGTGCGTGCCGGAATGGATCCGGTAGATGCGATGTCACTAATCACCAGTACAACGGCTGAACTTCTCGGCATCGATCACAGAGTAGGGTCACTGGAGTCGGGTAAAGATGGTGATTTTGTACTCTGGAGCGGAGATCCCCTCTCCACACTGACTGTGGCTGAACAGACATGGATCGAAGGGAGAAAATATTTCGATATTGAGGAGGATGCAATTTTACAAAGAAGAATTGAAAATGAAAGGGCGAAGCTGATTCAGAGAGCGACGGAGGCTAAAAATGATTAATAAAATAAAAAACGGACCTCCGACCCTAAAAAAATCACATTCAAAAATGAAATCACATACAATCATGAGATCTTTAACATCACTATTTACCGCTCTATTATGCATCCTGTGGGTGCCAACAATTGATGCACAGATACCGGCTGCACCTCAAAGCGGACCTATTGCATTGGTAGGTGGGACGATCCACACTGTTTCCGGTGAGACCATTGAAAATGGCACGCTGCTTTTTGAAAATGGCGTGATAACCGGAATAGGTCAAAATATCAATCTGCCGGAGGGCACGATGATAGAAAATGTAGAGGGGAAACAGATCTATCCGGGTTTAATTGATGCCTACACCCAGATGGGGATTTATGAGATTGGTGCTGTAAATCTAACGGTAGATGTGAATGAACAAGGATCCGTAAACCCAAATGTGAAAGTGGAGAGAGCATTTAATCCGGAAAGCAGACATATCGGAATCGCTCGGTCTGCCGGAGTTCTAACTTCGGTAACCACACCGGGTGGCGGACTCATTTCGGGTCAGTCTGCAGCAATGCATATGGACGGCTGGGCTTGGGATACCATGACACTCAAATCCGGAGTCGGTATGATAGTGAGCTGGCCATCTGCAAACAGCGATAACTACAAAAGCAATATTGAGGAGATCCGGCAAGCATTTGCAGATGCGCGTGCTTATAAAAAAGCCCGGGAGGCTGAGGGTGTTCCCCGGCACGATATCGACACCCGATGGGAAGCGATGATGCCGGTTTTTGATCGAGAAATGCCGGTGGTTGTGGGTGCGGATGATATCAGGCAGATACAGGATGCCATTACCTGGGCATCAGAAGAAAACGTTCGGATGATTCTATTGGGTGGCAGAGATTCACATCTTGTATCAGAATATCTGAAAAAGAACGAGATTCCTGTGATTATTACATCGGTTATATCATCCCCAAACAGATCGTGGGAATCATACGACGCTAGTTATTCTCTACCTTCAAAGCTCTTTGAGGCCGGTGTGGAGTTTGCAATTGCAGGTGAATCAGGTGCTGCGAATGCAAACAGACTCCCCTTAGAAGCCGGAGCTGCTGCGGGTTTTGGATTACCGATTGATGAAGCACTGAAGTCGATCACCCTGTCACCGGCCAGAATTTTAGGTCTCAATGACAGAGTAGGATCCCTGGAAGTTGGATTAGACGCTTCATTTTTAATCACAGACGGCAATCCGATAGAGTATGCCACTCAGGTTGAACAAGTTTATATTCGTGGAAGTAAAAGCGATATGCGAGATATGCATCGCCAATTCTATGAGAAATATCGCGCGAAAGTTGACCAATCTCGCAGATAAAAATCTACTCTTTTCTGAAGATCAGAAGTTGATGATAATGCCACACTTTCACAAATTAAGTTAATATGAAGTTGTGGCATTTTTGTTATGATTGTGTGATGATTTCTGCTTGATATCATGAGATATTTTCGTCACTATTAACTATTCAAGAATAATTATTTTGGTTGATCAACCTCAATTTCAATAGCTGAAATTTCCTCTTGATTATCAAGGCTCATCTCTGCAAGACGTTCCCCGGCCTGTTTAATTGGAATAGAGACAGATGTTGCACCTGCTTTTTGCAGTTCTTCACTTTCATCATCACGCATAGTGATTACGTATAACGGGCGGTTATATCCTATAGCCCTAATGGCTTTTACAGCACTTATTTTAACTTGTTTATTCCCCATAGCTAAAATGATAGACTTGATGTCACTTAAATTTACTTTTTGCCACAACTCAACATCCTGAATGTCACCATAAATCACCCGTCTGCCGTCCCTTAAGTTGCTCTGAATTCGATCAGGGTCAATATCCATTCCCACTACATTTTTATGATTGTCATGGAGTTTGATATATGCAGCACGACCGGCGCTTCCCATTCCAATAACCAAGTGTTCAGCCTTCCCTAGTGATATGATATCTTTTTCCGGATGCTGGACATCACGTTCAAATTTGTGGAGAAATCCCCCAAATCGTTGCCATATTTGATCTTCAAATTTTGCAAGAGGTGCATTAACCACAAATGAAAGAGCTGTCAATAAACCCAGTGAGACGATTACTGATTCCGGTAGCAGGCCATTTGAAGCAGCAACGGCGCCCGAAATCAACGTAAATTCACTGTAAGCAGTCAGTGTAACGGTAGAAAGATATCCCGTTCTTGATTGCAGTTTGAATATCATAAAAAGGGTGTAAAACAATATTGATTTTAGAGGTAGTAAGAGTAGAAATACGAGAATGAAGTAAAATTCATTGGCTGAAGGAACACCGATAAGTCCAATTTCTAAAAAGAATCCAACCAAAAAGGCTTCTTTCACACCCCATAATTTTTTACCCAGCTCTTCACCCTTTTCATCCGTTGCTAATATCATGCCGGCTACCAGTGCACCCAACTCTCCACTGAGATTAAAAAACTCAAACAGTGTGGCCCCTCCGATTGCTAGTGTAAGGCCCAAAAGCATTAAAAGTTCATCCTTATCAATCAGGCGTAAAAGATAGGAAAGAAGTGGCCTGAACAGTGGGAGTCCAAGTAATAAAGCACTCCAGTAATTTGGGATACCACCGCCCGAATATGCTATGATACCAATCGCTACGAGATCCTGAATGATCAGAATACCAATTGCAATACGACCGTAAAAAGCACCCATTTCATTACGCGTCTCAAGATTCTTAGCCGCTAAAACGGTACTCGAAAAACCAAGCGTAATACTGATGATGATGGCTTCTTGTAAATTAAAATTGAAATAAAGACAGACAGGAACAAAGATCAGTGTTGAAATGATTAAGTGAATAAAACCAACACTAACAACCTCAATTCTCAATATATTTTTAAGACGAATATGTAAACCTACAGTGAATAGCAGGAAAAGAACCCCCAAATGAGAGATTTCGGAAAGCATATATCCGGCCTCATACCCATATAATGATAGTCCAATTCCTGCAGCCAGATACCCAACTAAAGGGGGTATGTGCAGCCTTGAAACACCAAACCCGAGACTAAAAGCTAAACCTACCCAAATAATATCCATAAAATCAGAATTCGTGATTAATTTTTACTCAGAAGTGAAATGTAATAAACCTTTAGGATCGTATCACGGCAAATACCATTTTATTTATCTGCTCAATTTCATCTTCATTTACAGTATGCCCCATGCCCGGGTAGATCGATTTGGTGACAAATGCCCCAAGTTTCTCCATTATATCTGCACTTTCGTGAACACGTTCTACCGGGATGTGTGGATCTATGTCAGAACATCCCACAAAGTAGGGTGTATCGTTCAGTGAACCACTGTAATTTTCAACAGCAACAGAATCGCCAATAAGTCCACCGCTGAGTGCGATGATTCCGCCAAAACGTGCCGTGTGACGCGCCACAAATTCTGTGGCTAGACAAGCCCCTTGTGAGAATCCTGCAATAATGATCTTCTTTTTAGGGATTCCTTCGTTTTCAAGATTCGTCACAATATCAAAAATAGCCTGGAGTCCGGACGAAAGCCCGGGTTCATTTTGTGATGTGGGAGCCAAAAAGGAGTATGGATACCATGTGAGTTGATCTGCCTGTGGGGCGACATAGTGTACCTCTGGGGCATCTACTTCATGACTCAGTGTTAAAATACTCTCAGCAGTGGCACCACGTCCATGTATCAATACTATGGCAGCGCCCGCTTCAGGAGCTGACACTCCGGCTGTTGCTACACCTGTTTTTTGATGAGGACCATTGAATGGGTCTTTTGTGTCTGCTCGGAACATTGTCATCATTTTCTATCGTGAATAATTTCAACTGAATATCGGATAATTGAGGTTTTTATCCGATTATAAAGATATAAATAATTAGTTTAATATTAAACTAATTATTTAAAAATGGATTTCGGCAGTTGTACTTACTTAGGCTAACCAATGCAGGATTTGCTAAAATTTGGGTTAGTGAAATTGCATAATGCGTAGTTATATTATGGTTTAGATACTCAATTTATTGTGTGTATAAACACCCGGTTAAAAATAAATTTTATCGGATATGATAAACTAACATTAATTGAAAACAGTATGGATTTATCATCTCTTTTTAAGTCATCAAACGAAAAACTGGGCCTCGCTTTGGGAGGAGGTGCCGCACTGGGTGCTGCTCATGTGGGTGTCTTGAAAGCTCTCAAAGAGAAAGAATTAAAGCCTTCTTATCTTTCAGGAACCAGTATCGGAGCATTTGTTGCTGCTCATCTGGCATTTGGTACAGCCATTGAAAGACTGGAAGAGATTGCCCTGGAGCTGGATTGGTTGGACATCAGTGCCTTTAAACTCTCAAAAATGGGTATGCTCTCCAATAAAAAACTAGGGGAAATGATTCTGGACGAGTTGGGTAGTCAGAATATTGAAGATGCAGAAATTCCGTTATGTGTCATAGCAACAGATATCTCAAGTGGTAATAAAGTTGAAATCAAAGAGGGGCCTCTCCATAAAGCCGTAATGGCAAGTTCCTGTCTGCCCGGAGTTTTTGCACCGGTTGAGTGGGATGATCTGTTATTAGTGGATGGATTTCTGTGTGAAAATGTGCCGGTGAGTCCGCTGAAGGATATGGGGGCAAAAAAGATAATAGGAGTTGATTTAACCACTAATAGGGATTATAAACGGCCTGAAGATATTATTGATGTTCTCTCAAATACATTTGACATCGGACTCAATAACATGATTAAAACACAGATCGAAGATAAAAAAATACATTGGATACAGCCAAAGTTGAGTGCCTATGATAAAGCCGATACAAAGCAGACCCAACAATTGATTGATGAAGGTTATACGGCAGCCATGGAGGCTCTAAGCAGATGAACTTTTCACCAATCGATTTCCAAATATACTCATGAAACCTCCCTCTTTGATTCACAATTCAATACCGAAACCGGTATCTTTGAGCAAGAATTGAATTTGGAATCACAACAAGCCCTATGAATATTATTGCCATCATTATATTAGCCACCATAGTGATCGATTTTGCACTTGGATTGACAGCCAATCGGCTTAATCTGAAATCGCTAACTACATCTATTCCGGAGGAGTTTGAAGGCGTTTATGATGAGGAGACCTATACAAAATCTCAGGAGTATACAAGAGTAAATACAAGATTTGGGTTCATTTCCGGTACATTTGATCTGATTCTGCTGTTAATCTTCTGGTTTGCCGGTGGTTTTAACTGGCTTGACCAATGGTCTCGTGGATTTGAATTTGGTGTGATCGGTACCGGTTTAATTTTTATTGGGGCACTTATACTGGCGAAAATGATCATCTCAATGCCATTTAGCATCTACTCCACATTTGTGATTGAAGAACGATTTGGTTTTAACAAAACGACTGTGAAAACTTTTATAACAGATATCGGAAAAGGATTAATGCTCTCTTTAGTCTTGGGTGCACCGCTTCTCGCTGGAATAATCGCCTTTTTTGAATTTGGTGGTGCTTGGGCGTGGCTCTATGCATGGATGGGAGTTACCGCATTTTCATTGATCATGCAATACATTGCTCCAACCTGGATTATGCCGCTTTTCAATAAGTTTGAACCTCTCGAAGAGGGTGAGTTACGAACGGCGATCGAGAGCTACGCGGAGAGTGTCGATTTTCCCCTGCAGGATGTGTTTGTGATGGACGGTTCAAAACGTTCGTCAAAATCGAACGCATTTTTTACAGGATTTGGCAAAAATAAACGCATTGCACTATTTGATACACTCATCGAAAATCATACGACTGATGAATTGGTTGCGGTTCTGGCTCACGAGATAGGCCACTACAAAAAAAAGCATATTATGAAAAATATGGGGATCAGCATACTCCAAACCGGGGTGATGTTTGCATTGTTATCCATTTTTTTACAGGTGCCGGCGCTGTTTGATGCATTTTATATGGATCAAATGAGCGTTTATGCCGGACTGCTCTTTTTTGGGTTGCTTTATTCACCGATTGAGACTGTTCTGGGAATCGTGATGCAGATGTTGAGCCGAAAACATGAATATGAAGCCGATGAATTTGCCGCCAAAACGACTGAACAACCGGAGGAGATGGTGAATGTGCTGAAAAAACTATCAAAAGATAATCTTAGCAACCTGACGCCCCATTCGTTTTATGTCTTTCTGAACTATTCTCATCCACCTGTACTGCAACGAATACGGGCTATACGGTCGCTGTAGATATTATTTATGAAGGCAGAACGCAGAAGGGTTATGTAAAGAAACCAACTGGCCTAGAATTAGTTGACGGATCAAGTGAGTGAGATACACGTGATAATTCTAGCTTACTTTTTCCTATTAAGAAATCCCTCAACCCGTTTCAAATGCTCATCACTTTCCCAAAAGTGACTAAATGGATCTACTTCATCAGATGGCGATTTGAGATCTTTTCTTTTTACATACTCAATATAGGAGCGGTCGTTGCGGGTCAGCTCCTTGGAGATTTTATTCAACTTACTATCGAATTGATCGGATTCAAAAACTTCCTGAATGAGACTATGACTCAACGCATCAACTGAGGATATTACACGATTGGATGCCAGCCAATAGAGCGCTTGCTCGCGACCAACAACTTTACTCAGCTTCGTAATGCCGCCCCATCCGGGAGGCAGGTAGAATTTACCCTGTGTGAATCCGATCCGTATTTGATCTGATGCCACACGGAAGTCAAAAGAGAGCATCATTTCCCATCCACCACCATAGACATCTCCGTTGAGAGAGGCTAATGTCCAGCAAGGAAGGTTTTCAATACGTTCGAGGAGGCGGATCATTCGGAGGGTCATCCTTTTTGCTCCTTCTGCATCTTTAATTTGATGGAACTCTTTCAAATCCCCACCCGAAATAAAACTGTTTCCCGAGCCGGTTAGTACAAATAGTCGGATTTCATTATCCGATTCCAGCTGATCCAAAAGTGCTTCCAAACGATCCATCAGCTCAAAGTTAATGGCATTCATGGCATCCGGTCGCCGAATGACAGCTGTTGTGATAAAAGGTTCTTTATGTATGGATAGTATTGACATTATTATCAGATAAAACTGTTCTCATCGGGCTGAATCGGCTTCAGAACGGAATGTACGATCCAGTTTAAATACTCTGTATTACCCTCCTGTTCCGCTAAATTGATACTGACGATCGCCGGTACGTTGTAGGAGTGAAGCTCCTTAACACGCCTGGTTAATTTTGTGATGTTGTTGTAAGTGGTTTTTAGGATCAGTACAGCTTCTTGTCCGGTCTCCACCTTCTCTTCCCATCGATAAATGGATTCCATACCATCGATTATATTTGCACAAGCAGCCAGTTTCTCCTGAACAACGGCTGTACCAATTTTTCGTGCCTCTTCGCGGTCTTTCGTCGTTACATAGACGAGTCTTAGATTTCTAAACATAGATTTTACTCATTGGGTTATGTTCCTTATTGAATCTACGAAAAAGAGTGAATGCATTAAAAGTGATTTCTCAGAGAAATATAATTACAAACATCATCTGAAAAGAGAGCCCAACTATTGGCCGAATCGTATCTGAGATTCAATAATTAGAATGTGTAGGCCAAAAGAACTTCACAAAATAGATTGGCTTGAATAACAGATTAACATATCACACTAAACTGGTTGAATCGTGACAATAAATCCCGTATTTTGCATGGCTATGAATTATAACATTCAAACCGGATGTTATTAGCGAGGGTGGCGGAATTGGTAGACGCGCTAGATTTAGGATCTAGTACTTTAACCGGTGTGGGGGTTCGAGTCCCCCCCTTCGTACTTAACGACGCAAATAATAAGAAAAAAAGGGTTATAAAACGTGGACATATCTGTTCAAGAACTAACAAAAGTAGACAAAGAGATAACGATCAATGCCAATAGAGAGGATCTGTCTCAGAGCTTTGAAAAAGCATATAAAAAGTATCAGGGTCAAATACAGATGCCCGGATTCCGGCCAGGAAAAACACCACTTGGATTGATCAAAAAGAGATTTGGGAAAGAGATCGAACTTGAAGAGATCAATACCTATGTTCAGGAGATCTACGAGAAAGAGATCGTGCCGGAACATGAGCCAATAGGCGAAACGGAAATGGTCGATATGTCATGGGAGGATGATAAACTGGAAGTCACTTTTAAAGTAGGTGTGAAACCGGTTTTTGAACTGAATGAGATTGAAAAGATCAAGATCGACAAAATGGTCCATGATGTTACGGATAAAGAGGTGGAAGAGGAGATTGAACGATCTCTCGAACGTCAGGGAAATTGGGAAGAGACAGAAGGACCCATTATAGAAGAGTACCGGGTCACCGTGGATGCAATCAGCCTCGATGAAGATGGAAATCCGGTTAAAGGTGAAAAGGATGAAGATCAAAAACTGGATCTGCGTCAGGAAGGCGCTAAAGATTTTAAGGATCACCTGGTTGGTAAAAAAGTGGGAGATGTCGTTAAAATGGAGCTCAGTGAAGAGGGTGCGGATGATCGTTTTGAACTGCATGTCAAGAAAATTGAAAAAATGGCAAAAGCTGAACTGAATGATGAGTTTGCCAAGCAACAGTCGAACGGTGAAGCCAAAAATGTAGAGGAGCTGAAGAGTTATATCAAGAGCCAGATGCAAGACTATTATGATCAATCTTCTAATGATATGTTCAGACAAGATGCGATCGACGCAATTACTGAAGTTCACAGTTTTGATGTGCCTGACGTTTTAAAAGCACAGGTATTGAACTCTTATGTAGAGTATGCCAAGCAACAATCAGGGGGTGAGTTACCCCAAGATTTTGATATTGAAGGGTACAAGGAAAAAATGGACGATCAGGCCAAAAAAGAAGCTAAATGGGCCTTCATTAGCGAAAAACTTCAGGAAAAATTCGAAGATATTGAGATTAAACCGGAAAATATTGAGGAGTTTATTGCTATTGAAGCTGCTAAATATGGCGCCACTGTAGATCAGTTAAAAAGCTACTATGCACAAAACCCCTCAATGCTGGAAAATATGAGAACCAGCATCCGGGAAAATAAAGTTTTTGATAAACTGTCTGAAGTTGTTAAGATTAATGAACTCTCTAAGGAAGATTTTAAGTTGAAGAGAGAAGAGAAAAATAAAAAAGAAACAGCTAAATAAGCAGTAATGATCAGAAAACAACCCATATTTGAGATACCGGCTATGAGCGATATTACAGACATACAGAATAGTTTGATACCGATGGTTGTTGAAACCACGAACAGAGGCGAAAGAGCTTACGACATCTACTCCCGCCTTTTAAAAGATCGCATTATCATCTTGGGAACACCCATAAATGATACTGTAGCAAGTTCAATTGTAGCACAGTTACTGTTTTTGGAGAGTCAGGATGCCGAAAAAGATATAAATTTGTACATTAACAGTCCGGGCGGGGTAGTTTCTGCAGGTATGGCAATTTATGATACCATGCAGTATATCAAATGCGATGTAGCAACGACTTGTGTCGGTATGGCGGCTTCCATGGGAGCTGTACTATTGACAGCCGGAACTAAAGGAAAAAGAAATTCACTGCCTCATTCCAGGGTAATGATTCATCAACCATTGGGTGGGGTTCAGGGACAGGCAAGTGATATCGAAATTGAGGCTGCAGAAATTCTTCGTCTAAAAAAAGAATTAAGTTCTATATTAGCGGATCATGCCGGTAAAGACGTTGAAGATATAATCAGAGATTCAGACCGTAATAAATGGATGACAGCCGACGAAGCAAAGGAGTATGGTCTGATCGACAGAGTAATGAGGCGTTAAAAACGTATGAGTAAAAAGAAAGATAACGAAGCAGTATTTTGTTCATTTTGTGGGCGTGCCAGTCAGGATGTAAATTCCATGGTGGCCGGACCGGATGTCTATATCTGTAATCACTGTGTGGAAGATGCATCCAGTATTATACAGAGTGATCTTTCTTCTTTAGCTCGCCGTCGCGAGAAGCAGTACAAACCGATGCTCAAACCGGTTGAGATAAAAAACAAGCTGGATGAGTATGTAATCGGACAAGATGATGCAAAAAAAGCACTCGCTGTTGCAGTTTATAATCACTATAAACGAGTATCCGGTTCATCTGAAATTCAATTTGACGATACAAAAATAGAGAAGAGCAATATCTGCCTGATCGGACCCACAGGAACAGGAAAAACTCTTTTAGCCAAAACATTGGCAAATTTAATCGATGTACCCTTCACAATTGCAGATGCAACTGTACTGACAGAAGCGGGTTATGTGGGTGAAGATGTCGAAAGTATTCTCAGTAATTTACTTCAATCAGCCGATTTTGACGTAGAGCGAGCAAAAAGGGGAATTGTATATATCGATGAAATTGATAAAGTTTCTCGTAAAAGCGATAACCCGTCAATTACACGGGATGTATCGGGCGAGGGTGTACAGCAGGCTCTTTTGAAGATTTTGGAAGGAACGACAGCAAATATTCCTCCGAAAGGGGGACGAAAACACCCTGAACAAAGTTTTATTCAACTAGACACATCAGACATCCTATTTATTTGTGGAGGAGCTTTTAGCGGATTGGAAGAGGTGATCGCCCGTAGACTTTCAACAAGTTCAATGGGATTCCATTCAGATGATCAGAAAAATTTCGATAAAAAAGATCCCAAAATATTTACTCATGTAGAACCGGATGATTTGCAAAAATTTGGATTGATTCCGGAGCTGATAGGCCGGCTGCCTATTATCTGTGGATTGGAAGAGCTATCCGATGAAGCGATGATCAAAATTCTGGTGGAACCTAAAAATGCGATCACTAAACAGTATAAAAAACTTTTCAGCCTTGAAGATGTCGAATTGGTTTTTGAAGATGATGCGTTAACTGCTGTTGTTGAACGAGCACGTGAGAGAAAAACCGGGGCACGTGGACTCCGATCCATTTTGGAAGATGCGATGCTTGAAATTATGTTTGTGATCCCTTCAATGAAAAATGTGAAACGCTGTATCATAACAAGGGAGACGGTGGAGAAGAAGGCGCCTCCGGTGTATGAAAAGCAGAGAGCTTCAGCCTGATCGCCGACTCAAGTTTCTTCCCGGCATCGTAACGGGTATTATTTTGAATGATCCAATAAAACGATCATTTATTATGCAGATCAATTGCTGTAAATCATGAACAGATTACTCCCATCCAGCCGGATCAAACTGATTTTGGTCATTTTTCTTGTCATTTTGGCCGCTGCATCATTTATCTACAATCAGGTACTGCTCAACAAAATTATGCAGCAGGAACGAGCCAGTGTAGAACTTTGGGCCAAGGCATTTCAGCATAATGTGGATCCGATCCATTTTGAAGTAAGTGATAAACTGAATCAGGTTGTCAGTATTCTTAGAAACTATCCCGAGGTACCCGATAGTCTCTCCAGATTAATTCTTGAAGCTGAATCAGAAAAAGCGACAATCGATTTTGTTAATCGTGCAATTATCCAACCGGATGATCTATTTGATATACCGGTGATAGTTGTTGACGAATCAGGATTCGTGCTTCACCATCGGTTTATCGAAGATAATGCAGATCGACAACAGTTAATAGAGGATTTTGGTGCTATACATGAACCGATTCCCATCCCTTTAATTGATGGTGATCGTTCATTTAATTTGCTGGTTTATTACGGAGAAAGTGCGATGATTCAATATCTTCGATTTTTCCCCTATGTCCAATTTGGAATCCTGGCACTGCTTTTGGGAGTCGGGTATGCGACATACAAAAGTATTACCCGATCAGAGCAGTCTAATCTTTGGGTAGGTATGACAAAAGAGGCCGCTCACCAACTGGGCACCCCTCTTTCCAGTATGTATGGGTGGATTCAGTTACTTAAAGACAGCTCTCAGCAAGATGAAGAGACTCTTTCTATCGTATACGAGATTGAAGATGATGTAAGTCGATTAAAAGGAATAGCAGAACGCTTTAATAAAATCGGGTCACAGCCGGAATTGAAAAAAACTTCCTTGGAGCCGATTATTGATGAAGTGATATCTTATATGGAGAGAAGACTTCCACAACTAGGTAAAAGAATAGAAGTACGGAAAGTTGTAGGAACAAATATTAAAGCGACAATAAATACAGAACTTTTTCAATGGGCAATAGAGAATTTGATCAAAAATTCAATGGATGCCATTCGGGATTCAGAATCAATTCCCTACGTATCCATCAGTGCTGAAATAGAGGGAGATCAGCTGATAATAGATATTGAAGATTCCGGTACAGGAATAGACCGAAAATTTGTAAAGGAGATATTTAAACCGGGATTCAGTACAAAAAAGAGAGGGTGGGGCCTGGGACTCAGTTTAACCAGACGAATTATCGAAGAGTACCACAACGGAAAGGTATTTGTTTACAGTAGTGAGCCAGACAGAGGTACAGTAATCCGTATCATCCTACCAACTTAATCGGTGGCATAACCCCGATTTGATGCATACTCCATCAATTGCGCTTTCAGCAAATTTCTACCCCTATGCAATCTGGAACGGATCGTTCCAATCGGCACATCAAGCATATTAGCGATCTCTTCATAGGTGAAATCTTCCACATCACATAGCAGTACAACCGTCCTGAAATCTTCGGGAATACTGTCGAGTGCATTTGAGAGATCATCATCAATCAATTCCCGGAACATTTTATCTTCTAAATCTGAACTATTAGTTCTCTCAGCTCGGATGGATTCATAAAAAGAGGCCACTTCATCATAGTCAACTTCTTGTGGCTTTTTCGATTTTTTCCTATAGTTATTTATATATGAATTTTTCAGAATTCTGAAGAGCCATGCTTTTGCATTTGTACCCTTCTCATAACTACTGAAAAATCGAAATGCCTTCACAATTGTATCCTGAACCAAATCTTCCGCATCATTTGGATCTGTGGTAAGTCTCAAGCCAAAATTATAGAGCGCATCCAGATGAGGTAAAATCTCCTCATTGAAGTTTTGCTGCTTTTTAATTTCTTTTTTTGTGAGTTCTGCCATCCCTATGTTATTGCAGCGTCATTGTTATTTCTGTTCTTCTCTTAAATCCTCAATACCCATCTAAGAATTAAAGTACTATTAAGTTATTCTATAATCTAATTGATAGAATTGATCAGTCTTGTAAATAATCTCTTTAACACTAAACCAAGATAACCATTTTTTATCAACAATAATGGAATAGAAACGCCCGTAAATATGACCTGATTTCCTATTATTTTCGAATCATTAACTTGATTCAAGCAGACATTATTGACCTCAATTCTACTTAAAATGAACTACGATCATAACTAAATAAACCTCACCAGTGTTCCCAGTCAATCGATTGAATACCAACAAATGTCAGCGATTTCAATTTTTTTGTCAATTTTAAAAAATAGGGGTATGCCAACTATTAATTATCTAAGAAGATCGTGACCATCGGTTGTTCTATTCTTGAAAAATTTAATAGTTCATAAGCTTTATTTGAAAGTTTCAAGCCATCTCCTGATTGTCTGTCATTCACTCTAACAAAAACTCCATAGCCATTATTTGGGTTCTCAACATAGATTACATTTCCAAGCGCCATATTACTGTGAGCTGCTGTTAACTGATTCGGATTGTATAGTTCTCCGCTGGTTGTTGCAGAGGCCTTTTCGCTCACTTCATAACTGGAAACGGATACTGTACCCAGATCTTCCAGATTGGCATCTCTTCGGTAAGGATTACGAAAATCTCGGGTTGGAGGTAAAAGTATGGTCAATTGTTGACCGTACGTAACAGAACCCTCTACTAATCCCGGATTTAATGCCATTAACTCATTTCTACTCATTTTAAATTTGGATAGCAAAATTTCCATATTTTCTCCGCTTTGCACTCTATAGGTAGTAAATTTTCCTTGTGGAGTTGACTCTTCAGCACCTTCAGCAATGGAGGGGGCTGATTGATTTCTTCTCACCATTATACGTTGCCCAACGCGAAGCATGTCACTACTCAAATTGTTTAAATTCCTCAATTCACTTACACTCATTTCATGGTCTCTTGCAATCTGATAGAGAGTATCACCGCTTCTTACAACATAGTTTTCACTTCCTGATGAGTTCTCCATATCACGCACGATGGATGTACGTTCCTGCTCATCCATCTGTTCAATTTCTGTAATAGAGGGTGGGGGTGTTGCCTCTCCATGATCAATATTTGAGTAGATTATCAATTCGCTGCCGGCTTCCAGAGATGTTCCATCTAGCTGATTCCACTGTTGAATTTCAGCAATCGTCACACCATACCGTCTCGATATGGCAAAAAGTGATTCACCGGCTTTTACCTGATGAATAATGTGTTCATTCGAATTTGCAGCCAAGAGAGATAAAACTTGACCGGGTTGCAAATTATCAGACTGCAACTCATTCCAGCTTCTTAGATTACTGACTGAGATATTGTATTCTCTTGATATACTGAACAATGTTTCTCCGGCTTCTACTATATGTTCAGTGGTCTGGTTCTGAGCATTTCCAGTATCAGATAGAACCAATGTAAATGTCAGAAAAAGGGAGAGTAACGTAAAAAATTTAAACATCTTGTCAGTCATCATTCATCTCAATTTTAAGAATTTCCAAAGCATCGTTGAGTTCAGATAGTGTCCGAAGGTTTTCCTGCATTTTTGCCACCACCATTCCTTTATTATAAATTTCAAAAGCCTCTTGTAATAACCCCATACTTTCATAAAGCTTACCCAAATGATAATAGACACCCAGGTATTGTGGGTCTTGCTTTAGAACGGATTCAAATAGTATTCTGGCTTTTGATACCTCATTCCTCTTTAACAGTTCCAATGCTAAAGCGAATTTTGAAAAAGAATCGGCCGGATTCTTTTTCAGATTCAAAGCCAATGTTTTTAAATTATTTTTTTCCATCATTATGATTGAAACGTTCAAATACCTCTTTCATTGAGTCGCCGCCAAATTTTTCTAAGATGGCATTCGCCAACACAGGTGCAATCACAGATTCAGCAACCACTACGGCTCTGGGAAGTGCACATACATCAGAGCGTTCATAACGGGTTTCTTGTTCAATCTTTGTCTCAATATCTGCTGTTTTGAGAGGTTTAAGCATGGTTGGTATCGGTTTCATTACGCCCCTGAGAATAATGGGCATGCCGGTTGTCATACCTCCCTCTATTCCACCGGCACGGTTGGATCGGCGTTGAAATTTTTCATCTTTATAGATGATCTCATCATGGACTTCGTGTCCGTGCATTTTCCCCGCTTCGAAACCCAGTCCAATTTCGACACCTTTCATCGCTTGTGTACTTAAAATTGCCTGTGCCAGTTGGCCATCAATTTTTCGATCCCAATGAACATAACTCCCCAGTCCCGCCGGCAGCCCTGTTACGATAATTTCATAAATACCGCCCAGCGAAGTTCCCTCTTTTCGTCTCATCTTGATCTCTTCTCTCATAAGGTCACTGAGATCATCATTCAAACATCTCACTTCAGATTGATCTGCTTTTTGATATACCATTTCAGCCCCATGTAAACTCAGATCATCTGCAATGTCCCGTACCTGAGCCCAATTTTCATAACCGACAGAACCGATCTGTAAAACATGTCCCCCTATTTCGATGCCCAAATCTTTTAAGAATTTTCGGGCAACTGAACAACAAGCGACTCTCATTGCAGTTTCCCGTGCACTGGATCGTTCAATTACAGGTCTGATATCATCAAATTGATATTTTTGCAGCCCCACCAGATCTGCGTGGCCCGGTCTCGGCAGTGTAATCGATTCAACATCCCCCCTTTTGCCATCAATAGCCATAACCTTTGGCCAGTTGTCCTTATCTTTTTTGAACGCCCTGTTGATCATAGAAAGGGATATCGGCGCGCCGGTCGTTTTAGAAAAACGAACTCCCGAAGTAATCGAAGCATGATCCTTTTCAAATGCCATGCGTCCACCCCTACCATAACCCTTCTGTCTTCGCACAAGATGCTGTTCAATATACTGCTCTGTAATCTCTAAACCTGCCGGCAGACCTTCAACTATACCATTAAGCTGAGGGCCGTGTGATTCACCTGCTGTAAAATATCTAATCATGCAATTATCTGACTTAGTATGAGTTTAAAATGATCTATTCTGATGCAAAGATAACAGATATCGGAACGATCTGCTTCGTGAAAGTTACGATCTTCAGATGGACTTAGAATAAAGCATTAATTCATAACGGATTGAGACACATTTTGGGTAAAACTTTTGTAATATATTAACTTGAAAAAGCAATTAATAATCATGGAAGAATGAACCTTAATCAAAGAGCTTTCTAAGACATGTACGCGCTGAAGGAAATTGGAAAATACAGTACCCTTTTATATCAGGCACTTCGCTCGTCAACGGAAGTAAGCACATATCGTAAAAATCTGTTTCAAGAGCTGGTAAAAGTCGGATATGATTCAGTCCCTATTATCATGTTAGTGGGGGTATTTACAGGATCAGTGATGACTTTGCAATCAGCATATCAGCTTGAATCTGCCTTTATACCTCTATCCACAATAGGCGCCATAGTTTCGGAATCTATTTTAATTGAATTGGCAGCCGTTATTTCCGGGTTGGTTCTGGCCGGAAAAGTAGGTGCCAGAGTCGCAACTGAATTGGGGAATATGCGTGTAAGTGAACAGATAGATGCTTTGGAGTCGATGGGATTTAATTCTGTCTCCTTTTTGGTTGTACCCAGAGTGCTGGCCGGTATTCTAATGTTTCCTGTTCTCTATATCGTAGCTAGTATTTTTGGACTTGGCGGCGGACTAGCGGCAGGTTTTTTTTCAGGGTCAGTACCACCTGATGATTTTCTGAAAGGAGCAAGAATGTACTTCTATCCATGGAATGTTGTATTTGGGTTTGTGAAATCATTTGTTTTTGGATTTATTATCACAACTGTGGCCTGTTATAAAGGATATTTTGCAACCGGTGGGGCAGAAGGAGTTGGGAATTGTACGACAGAAGCCACCGTTTTAGGTTGTATCTATATCTTACTGGCCGATTTTATACTCGCTGTACTTCTACTATGATTGAAATTAAGAATCTTACTAAACGTTTTGACGATCTTCTGATTTGGCAAGATGTGAATCTAAAAATCGAAGATGGGGATATTCTGGCCATTATAGGACGATCAGGGTGCGGGAAGTCGGTACTTCTGAAACATATCAATGCCCTTATGAAACCCGACTCAGGTGAGGTTTTTATTAATGGTAAGGACATTCATGCCATTGACTATGTAGGCCAAAGAAAATTGAGACAGAAATTCGGTGTCCTTTTTCAAGGATCTGCACTGTTTGATTCTATAAATACATTTGAAAATGTCGCATTCCCATTGAGATACTTTTCAGATTTTTCTGAAGAGGAGATCCACCAAAAAGTGATGCGTTCTCTGGAATTTGTAAATTTGCAAGAATCTGCATCTAAAGAGACATCCGAACTCTCCGGTGGGATGAGAAAACGGGTGGGTTTAGCAAGGGCTATTATTTTAGAACCGGAGTATTTGATGTATGATGAACCCACTTCAGGGCTGGATCCGGAAACGGCATCGGAGATCAATGATTTAATTATCACAATGTCCGAAGAGCTTGAAATTACTTCTATTGTGATCACTCACGATATGCATAGTGTATTAAAAGTGGCGGATAAAGTTGCTTTTATAAACGATCAGAAGTTAAGTTGGCATGGAACCCTGGAAGAGATGAGAAAGAGTGAACAAAAAGATTTAATAAATTTTATAACCGCAAGTGAGTATCAAATTAAAACACCTTAAATTAATTTTATGAATTTAAGCAATGAAGTAAAGGTCGGAATTACTGTTTTCCTGGCAGTAGTTGTAGCAGTAGTGGGATTTCGGTTTATGCGAGACATTCCAATTTTCAGACAATCAACGGTTGTTTCTGCAACGTTTGATCGGGCAGATGGGATTAGCAGTGGAAGTCTGGTCTATATTAAAGGGGTCCGGGTTGGATCTGTAAGTAGTGTTGAGTTGACTCCTGAAAGTTTGGTGCGAATCACCATGGGCATTGATACGGATCTTCCCATTCCCGTGGATTCAGAGGCCAGGCTCACATCTCTCGGTATCGTCGAAGGTAAGTCGATTGTGATCGTATTGGGGAGTTCAACAGAATATGTTCAGCACAATGGAGAGATCAGAGGGTCATATACAGAATCTATGATGGAAGTTCTCGGGCAAAAAGGTGAAGAGATGGGGGATGATGTCTCAAGTACTATACAGGAATTAAATCAATTTCTAAATCAGCTGAACCAAACCCTAAATGACGACACTAGAACAACATTGGATGAAACACTATCCGGAGCAAACGAAACAGTGAATAGGATCGCAGATATTCTGGAAGGAAAGCAAGCGGAGATTGATAACGCAATCGAATCCGGTAGCCGAATGTTGAGCCAGATGGATACACTGGTGACAGACAGCCGTCCACGTGTTGATAGCTTGATGGTCCAAATAGAGGAAACCCTCGCAGAGCTCTCCGTAATTAAAAACGAGCTTGAGATTGCAACCGGAAATCTAAATGAAATTCTGGAAAAAATTAATCAGGGAGATGGAACTCTCGGACGATTGGTCAACGATCCTTCACTCTATAATAATCTGGACTCATTATCTTTGGAACTAAATGAACTAGTCAAAGGGATTAATGAAAATCCGGGGCGATATCTGCGCCATATGAGTATTATTGAGTTGTTTTAAACAATATTCAAATCTGATACTTCGGCCATCCTATTCGTTGTTGTTGGTTATTTGATGTCGTATATTTGAAGGCTATAGTTCAAAATTAATCTTACTATTTAAGGCATAACAGAGGTTTTTATGGGTGTAATGGAAAAAATGAGAAACAGTACCTCTTCCATTTTATGGATACTGATTTTCTCTTTTGGAATATTGTGGGTATTAGCTGATGTGGATTTCTTTTCAGGGGTTAATCAGGGGCCTGCCAATTTGGGTGAAGTGAATGGAGATGCAATTTCTTTTGAGGAGTACAATAACCGGGTAAGTTACTATACAGACCAATTTAGTCAACAGACCGGAGGAGGTACCCTGACTCCGGAGCTCAGAACTCTTTATGAGAATCAAGCTTGGGAGGATCTGGTGACAGCCCGACTCTTCCAACAAAAGATGAATCAACTAGGCATTACGGTCACAGACAGTGAACTTATTGAGATGATCACAGGCGAAAATCCGGATCCATTTATTCGTCAGCAATTTGCTGATGGGGACGGTATTATCGACCGTATTGCGCTTCGTGCAGCTATCGAAGCTCCCGAAAACAGTCAAGCCTGGATCATGATCGAACAACAACTTCGAGATAACCGCAGACAGCAAAAGATGGGGAACTTCATTACTTCCGGGCTGCAAGTGAGCTCTCTTGATATCAAAAATGATTTTATCAAAAACAACTCTTTTGCCGATGTACGATATGTAAGATTTCCGTTTTCTGATGTTTCAGATGATGAAATTACTCTTACAGAAGCCGAGCTAACTGAGTATCACAGGAACAATCCGGCACTCTTTCAACGGAGTGAAACCTACCAATTCAGATATGTAAGTTGGGACAAAACTCCAACAGCGCAGGATACACTCAATGCAATACGGGATGTGGAAGATCTAAGAAATGCATTCGAAATGTCCCAGAATGATTCACTCTTTTTGAGCAGTTATCAATCAGAAGTTCAATTCAGAAATGAGTTTATACCGGCTGATGAAATAGAGGAAGAGTATCGTGCTGTAGTCGATCTCGAAATTGGTGAGGTGACTGATGTATTGATGATTAATGATGCACCTCATGTACTTAAAAAAATTGATCAGCAAGGGAATGCTATAAAATATGCTACCCTAACGTTCCCTGTGACAGCAGATCCGATTGGGACTGTCGACAGGTTGGCAGAAATGGCCGGGGAATTTGAATTTTACGCTTCGTCGGATGGTTTCGAGGTAGAGGCAGAGAGAAGAGATCTTGAGGTTCAAACAGCAACAGCCACAAAAGATAATCCGTTTATCCCCGGTTTGGGGGCCAGCCAGATAACACTGGATGAACTGGAAGAGCTAAGCAGAAACAGTATTTCCGACCCGATAGAACTGAACGAACAATTTATTGTTGTACAGCTATTGGAAAAAATCCCCAGTGGTGTAAGACCACTAAATGAAGTGAGACAACAGGTTGAGAATGCCGTTCGTACAGAAAAACGAAAAGAAATTCTCTATGAACGTGTTCGGGAGCTACGTGCTCAAAATCAAGAAATTGAAACTTTGGCAGCTGCAGCCGGAAAGGATGTCGTTTCTGTAATGGATGTGCGGATGGCATCCAATAACCTGGAAGGTGCAGGAAGAGAAATCAAAGTGATTGGTTCCATCTTTGGAATGGAAATTGACCAATTTTCTGCGCCCATTCGTGGTGATAATGCCATTTTTGTCATCCATGCAGATGATATCAGTATGGTAGATGAATCCGTAATGACCTCCGCTCAACGCAGTGAAATCAGAAGTCGGTTGGAGCAGGAAAAGTTTATGTCATTTAATTCAGTATTTATTGATCAACTCAAAGAAGAAGCGACCATTAGAGACAACAGAAGTCGTCTCATTCGTTAATCATTGAATGGAAAGTCATTATTGAATATTAAAAAGGGTAAGGGTTTTCTCTTACCCTTTTTTATTTTATACATGATATTGCACACACATTCTTTTCAAAATTAAAAACAATTATTCGGATATGGATCCCGCACAAGACAGAATCTGGATGCAGAGAGCTCTAAGCCTTGCACAGCAAGGATTGGGTTATGTATCTCCAAATCCGATGGTTGGATGTGTGATTGTTTCTGAAGCCGGGGATATCATCGGTGAGGGATATCATGAACGATATGGGGAAGCCCATGCAGAGGTGGCTGCACTGAAAAGTGTTACAGACTCGTCTAAATTAAAAGGTGCAACGATGTATGTCACGCTCGAACCCTGTTCTCACCATGGGAAAACACCCCCTTGCGCCGATCTGGTCTCGAAACAACCCATTAAAAGAGTTGTGATTGCAATGAAAGATCCTTTTAAAAAAGTGGATGGAAAGGGGATTGAACAAATTCGTAAATCCGGGATTCGGGTGGATGTGGGTGTACTTAAAAAAGAGGCGGAAAAAGTAAACGAAAAATGGCTTCACTATCTGGAGTTTGGCCGCCCGTTTATCACACTGAAAATTGCGCAATCGGCTGATGGTTACATCGCAGCTCCTAATGGTGATTCACAGTGGATCACATCCGAAGAATCCAGAAAAAGAGTACACCTTTGGAGGAGTCAGGACGATGCCGTTTTAGTTGGTCGAAACACAGCTCTGAACGACAACCCATCCCTTACCGTCCGGATGGTTGAGGGCCGGCAACCCAGGAGAGTCGTGATTGATGGCCCTCGAAACCTTCCTGACAACCTGAATCTCTTCAATGATGCTTTTGAGGAGAAAACCATTGTATTAACTTATGAAAAAGGAGGCTCCCGTGATGAAATCGATCCCATGCTTAAAATTCTTCACAGCAACTATTTCAGAGGGGAGATTGTAATCACCGAACAGAAAAAGGGTCATGTGGATTTGAGAGATGCTATGCTTAAATTGGGAGACCTTGGAGTGACATCTGTATTAGTGGAAGGTGGACAGCAACTGTCAACAGCACTCCTGAAGGAGGGACTTGTAGACCGGCTCCAACTTTTTATCGCACCTAAACTGTTGGGTGGGGGAACCAAGTCAGTTTTTGGATTGGGTATAGAACGGATGGAAGATGTAATTCCGTTCCAAAATCACAGTTGGGATCAGGTAGGTCCCGACATGTTATTAACAGCAAATTTATAAGCTATGTTTACCGGAATTGTTGAAGAGGTTGGAGTTATAAAGAAGATCACAAAGATGGACGGCGGGATGGAGTTGTCGATTCAATCCACGTTTGGGTTGAAGGTTCATATTGATGAGAGTATCTCAGTGAATGGGGTCTGCCTGACCGTTGTCTCTTTCAAAGAAGATGTTTTTAAGGTTCAGTGTGTGGAGGAGACGTTGAGAAAAACGAATCTGGGAAAACTAGGCGTTGAGAGCCCGGTGAATCTGGAGAGATCTCTGACTTTGGAGAAAGCGATTGAGGGACACATTGTTCAGGGTCATGTTGATACATCTGCAAAAATTACCAAGATCGATAGAGATGGGGCTGATATAATGCTTTGGGTAGAGTGCCCGAGCGAGTATCAAAACTATATTGTCGGAAGAGGGAGTGTCGCCCTTGATGGAATCAGCTTAACCGTTGCAAGAGACGAGGGGGATCAGTTTGCCGTGGCAATTATTCCTTACACCTGGGATTATACAAATCTGAAAGAGAAAAAAGTGGGAGATATGTTGAATGTTGAGTTTGATGTTTTTGGAAAATACATCATCAAATATCTCGAGAAAAGGGGGCTTTAAAGAAAAACGTGAGACGTGAGACGTGAGAGGACAGAACCAACAACGTCATCTCACGGCGAATGCCTGAGATCTCCATACGTTGTTGGTGATCAGCCCTAAATCAACGTTTGGAGATTTCGCTACGCGTTCAAAAGATGAGCACTCCGCTATCGCTACGTGGGATAAAAGAGGAGCGTATCATGCCATCCTCCGCTGTCGCTTCGTCAGGCATGTAAGGGATGACGTTGTTGGGTTTGAAATGACGTTGTGGGATCACTTCTGCCTTCTCACTTCCTAACATTACTTATTGATTAGTATATGTTTACTTACACATTACTTATAGATTAATCCACTATAGTTTGACACAGCTCCACCAAAACTCCACCGGTTTCTTTTGGGTGCAGGAAGACGATGATTTTATTATCAGCGCCTTTTGAGGGTTTATCAGACAGCAGTTTGTACCCTTCCGACTGCATTCGTTTGATCTCTTGATCCAGATCCTCAACCTCAAAGGCGATGTGGTGAATACCGGGGCCTTTTTTACGGATAAAGGTCGCAATCACAGAGTCTGTGGACGTGGCACCTAATAGCTCCACTTTAGATTCTCCCGTTTTGAAAAAGACCGTCTCTACCTTCTGCTCTTCAACAACTTCCCTTTTATAGGGCGTGCTGTTCAAGATTTTTGAATAGGTATCGACCGCCTCGTCCAGATTTTCGACAGCAATTCCGATATGATCTATATGCATTCTTTTATACAATCATGTGATATTTCCAACCTCACCGCGTTCTCTGCGCTTCCTTGGCGCCCTCTACGGTTAAAACTTAACGGGCCGTGAACAATTTACAAACTACAGCTCAACCGTTTTTCCGGTTTTCACCGATTCATCACTGGCCAGTACAATTTTCAACGTATGAACAACCTCACTTAAGTGATCTGACAGATCTAAATTCTCCTGAATCGCTTTGAGAAAAAACTCCTGTTCAAAATAGCATAGCTCATCGTGATCCGGTTCACTTGGAGCTTCCAGCATTTCGTCGGCACGACTCAGTTTTCCATCACTATTCAATTCAGAATGGTGTAAACGCAACCGCTGGACCGAGGTGTGTCCGCCAATATCAGCAGATGAACCCTGCGGCAGATCGAATGTATTCTTACTGATACTTACACTCCCCTTGGGTCCCATCACATCTTTCACAAAATAGGCCTGCTCACTGATCATGGGTCCCCAACCGGATTCGTACCATCCAACGGAACCATCGTCAAATCGGACCTGCAACTGTCCATAATTATACTGATCGGGATCAATTTCATCACTAAGCCGAGCACCGATTGCACTGACGCTAACCGGATTGGCTTTGGTCATCTGACACATCACATCTACATAATGAACTCCACAATCCACAATTGGCGACATCGCTTCCATGATACTTCTGTGCACTTTCCACTCTTTTCCGGTACTCTGTTGATTCAGGTTCATACGCATCACAAGCGGCTTGCCCAGTGTTGTTGCAACCTCAATAAATTGCTTCCAGCCCGGATGGTGCCTAAGAATATATCCGACCACCACTTTTTTGTCCGCTTTTTTAGCCGCTTTCACAACAGCGTTCGCATCCTCTAGAGTTTCAGCGATAGGTTTTTCAACAAAAACATGAGCACCGCTTTCCAGTGCTTTGATAGCAAACTCCGCATGTGTGCCCGGGTAGGTAGAGATACAAACTGCATCCGGTTTTGTCTCTTTTAGAGCAATGTCAAAGTTGTTGTAGGTCGGGATAGCTCCCATCTCTTTCGTGAGGCGCTCCAGGTTTCCCTGATTTCGGTCTACAAGTCCCACGATTTCAAATCCATCCAGTTTAAAATAAGCTCTTGCGTGTGAGGTTCCCATATTTCCGCACCCGATAACAATAATTCTCAATTTTTTCGTTGACATGTCTGATGTTTAGTTAATTGGTAGTTTTCTTTCTTCAAGATGATAGCACCTTGTTAAGAATTCTGCAAAAAAGGATGTGGACGTGAAACGGCAAACGTGAAAGGGTAAATCACACAACGTCATCTCATGGCGAAAACCTGAGATCTCCATCCGTTGTTGGTGGGCAGTCTAAGAACAACGTATGGAGATTTCGCTACGCGTTTAAAAGATGAGCATTTCATGGGAATCGCTACGCTCGGAGCGCTTCGCGTTCAAAAGATGAGCGGCTCTCCGGCCGGGATGACATTGTGGGAGGAATTCTGCGTTTTACCTCCCCCTAATCCTTCACTCTTCCAAAACTCATCGTCTTCACCATCCAGTTGGGAAGTGGTTTCTGATCGGTTCGTTTTTTGAGATCAATGAACCATCCAAATTTTTTGAGAATAGGTACTTTATGAGCCTGAACAAATTCGATTAATGTACCATCGGGATCTTCAATGTAGGAGAAGCGTCCGGCAGCATCGCCCATATCGAATGTTGAGGAGCTGTCGACCGTAAACGAATACCCCAGTTCTGAGCAGTTCATTTTTAGCTCATCCATATCAAATACATCAAAACAGAGATGGATAAAACCGGGATCACCCCAGAAGCGGTTCTCATAAATTTTTTGCGGTTTTCGATCTAAAATCTCTATCAACTCAATATCGACATGACCAAACAGCCGACTGAACGCCCCCTTTTCCCCCTGTTTCTTTCGCAACAGTACTCTGCGATAGGAATGATCATCTTCTATATCGGGAAATACACCACTGTTGTCATAAACAACCTTATCAAAACCAAATGCTGTGGTGTAGAGAGGCAAAACACTATCAATACTACTCACACCGATCATGGCACCGCAGACACCGCCTGTTTTTTCGCTCCCATTCTGGAACCATGAGTCACCATTTACCAGTTGAAACCGATTACCATAGGGATCGACGACCTTGAATGTTTTTGTAGAATCGGGCAGTGTGTGAAGTTCTGACATCTCATCACATCCCGCATCCCTGAAATACTTATAAACAGACTCTACATTTCGGCATTTCATTTTGACGGCATTGATCCCCAAATCACCCATCCGAATGTTAAAATCACAATGAACCGGTTCTCTGGACTTGAATTGCCAGATCTCAAAACCCCCGCCACCACTCATATTCAAAGCGAGCACGGCTCGACGGGTATGCACATCACCGCCGGTATAGGCAGTCATTAGTTTGGCCTCAGCTATATCATCAAATACCGGAACATCGGTTCCAAACCACTTACGATACCAACTCCATGCTTCATCGATATTCGTGACTCCAATTCCAACCTGTTGAATTCCGGTAATCATATGTGGCTAAGTCTAAGCTTTGATTTGAATGATCGGTAAAATATAAAAGAATAAAGATCTTTCCTGCTCAAAATTTTCAACAAAATGGGATCAATTCTATATAGGGAAGGATTTGAAAAACCCTCATAGAATGATCTTATTTGTTCGAATCATTCCGTTTGTATAAAAACGACAAGTGTTCTGATTGAGCACTCCGTTGCTGCGCCATCTTCTCTCTATAGAGTTTTTCCACATCTTTTAATGTATTCACATCACTTGATCCAAGGTCTTTCCGAATAGCTCTGAAACGTGGAAATCTCAATGTATACCCCGCTTTGGTACGCTTGTTGACCTGAATGTCATCATACTCCAACTCCACAATGATGCCGGGTTTGAGGCCCAGTGTAGGGCCATACCGCTCCACCGTGAGCTCCTTGATTCTTTGATTCAGCTCTTTGAGCTCTTGGTCGGAATAACCGCCATATGCTTTCCCAATTGGGATAAACTCCTCTTCGTAGCGCTCATCATCTTTCACCGAAACACCGAGAGTGAAATCAGAAAAAGTCCCACCCCGTTTGCCGCTACCTGCATGGGCATACATCATCACTGTATCAATCGAACCTCCGGGCTTTTTCACCTTAAGCCACGATTTGCGCCTCTGACCATATTCATAAATACTCAGCCTGTTTTTCAGCATCAGCCCCTCATTCCCATGTTCAATCGCACGGGTAAACATCGTCTCGATCTTATCGATGTGATGAATCTCAAATTGATTGGTGATTGGGAGGTGATAATCGTCAGACAGTTTCTCTAAAAGGGATCGCCGTTCGTTGAGGGTTAGATGGAAAACAGGTTCTGAATCGGCGTAGAGAATATCAAACGGGATGAACAGAACCGGAAAATCCTGAAGCACTTTTTGGCTCGGTTTTTTAACCCCCATCCGCTTCTGAAGCAGCTGAAAGGGTTGAATGGTATTCTCTTTAAAGAGACAGATTTCGCCATCCAGCACTGTTGGTGGGATCTCTTTTTGGCGAAAAAAGTTTACAATATCAGGAAATGAGGATGTGATATCATTTAAATCTCTCGAGAAGAGTTTCACCTGATCGCCTTTAACATGGACTTGAGCCCTCATTCCATCAAATTTCTCTTCTGCGATGTAATCGTGCAGATTATCAATTTTTCTGCTCTCAATGGGGGAGGCAAGCATAAAAGCGAGCGGATGAAAAAGGCGGAATGTGGCATCATCCAGTCGATTTTGCCGGGCTAGCAGAGCGGTTTTCCCCAAGCTGCCTGTAATCATGTGGGCATATCTGACCTCTTCCGGGTCTTGATCAAATGCCTGTGCGATGGCGGATACCACACTTTTGGTTTCAAACCCGATCCGGAGTGAACCCTGACTCAGCATTCGGATGAAAAATTTGATCTCAACGGGCGTCATCATCCCCCAGCTTTCCCATAAAATCTGCTCTTTATCCGTCCGCGATTTTGCGCGGTTGAGCCGGTCAAACAGCTCTTGAATATCAGTCAGGCCAATCTCTACCAGTGATCGTTTCTCTATCGCAGCCGGTATATTCTCCATCAGGCGGGATATGGTTTCGGAACTGCTTCCCGTGGCAGTGCGGCACGGTTTGAAGACCAGATCATAATCAATCTCACAGAATGTAGCTGCTGCAACTCCGCTTGTACGGCTCCCGACAGAGGTTCTTTTCCCGGACAGATCTGAAAAAGCTCCTTCACCAATAAATTGTGCAGCCAGTTGCAGCTCTTCATCCCGTTCTATGGATTTCAGACACTCCGCAAAGATCCGGGTTTTAGCATTGTTGCCGCGGGTTTGGCGAATCTGCTGAAGTGTTTCACAATAGGTTCTGAATTGAATGGTCATGACAGTCAATCCTCCATATTCATTTCAAAATCGAGAAAAGAGGAGTCGATCTTCTCTCTCTCCAGATAGTGCTGCACAACATCAGGATTGGGAGTATGTGTGATGTATACTTTTTTTGGTGAAAGCTCTTTGCAGAACCGGATCAGCTCAAAAAAATCGAGATGATCTGAAATCGGGATCATTTTGTCGACTGTCAGTTGGGTGCGCCTCGACTCATTCGTTGCCCACCCGGAGCAGTAAGCGATTCTGGTTTTGGATAGATTCGAAGCAAACCCTTTGGCCAGAGCAGAAGAGGGTGTAATCAATATTTTATCTTTGCACGTATCACGGTCGTAGGTGATGTAGTTGCCAATATTGATACCGTGCTCTTCATAGACGGAACAGAGCTTAAAACCGGCGCCGTGTATCATCATGGGGTGATTGAGTGGAGCCATCAGATGCATCAACTCCTGCGCTTTACCCAGATTGTAGGCCAGCAGAATCGGTGTGTAGCCATCATTGAGGGAGTCACTGACAAAACCGCGGATATCTTCTGTAAGCTCATCATACGTTTTCCACCGGTAGATCGGAAGGGCAAAGGTAGCTTCCGTGATCAAAATGTCGACACTGTCCGGAGATTCAAATCCTTCCGATGCAGGGGATGGCGGAATCCGGTAGTCTCCGGTGTAGAGCAATGAGCCGCCTTCATGTTCCAGATAGATCATTGCGGAGCCGAGGATGTGTCCGGCAGGGAAAAGCGTAACCTCTGCAGACCCAACGTTAATTTTCTCCCCAAACGGAACCGGTGTGGAGGTTCCCCGGAAACCACGAAGCCTCATAAAATCGAGGGTTGCGGCGGTGGCGGTAACGTGTGCCGATCGGTTGCGCGGCATGTGGTCGGCATGGGCATGGGATACAAAGATCGCTTCTGCATCGGGATGATACCCATCCATAGCAATGTTGAGTTCCGGGAAATAGAGCCCGTGATAACCGGTTTTTTCAATAATCATCTGCGCGGATTACAGCGTTCGGGTTCTCTCCAACAAAATATAGGCCAGCATGAATAGAATCACACCAATGGTGATCATGTTGAAAGCAACATAACGGATTTTACGGGGAATCTGATCCCGGTTCTCCAAAATAGCTTTGCTTGTATGAGGCCACATCACCAACAACTGGCCTCCCATATAGATAATAAATAGACTCCAGATGGAGAACAAAAGTTCAATCCAGGAGAAGGGAAAGAATGAAAGAACAACACCGGGCAGTGTAAATAGAAATAGATATTTCAATACCTTTCTCCAGACAACCGGTGGTTTGGGCTCACCTGCCGACAAGATCAAAAAATCACGTGTAGCAGCGGTTTTTACAAGCAGATAGATCCCGTAACTCAGCAGCAGTGCACCGAGAGAGAGGTAAAATGCGAGAAACCATTGGGTAGAAAAATTCTCCATGTAGGGATTATACTAAAATCAGATTAGGAAGTTGGGCCGGTCAGATTTTTTGATCATTCAATCAACACCCGTTGGTCACTTTTTTTGAGTGAAACTGGAATGGAGCTGCTGATGCTCTCTTTAAACTCCCGAATGATGGTCTGTTTCAGGTGTTTTCGGCCATAAACCAGACGCACTTTTCTGGATGGAACCGGATCTTCAAACTCTTTGATGACCGCGTTGTTGCATTTGGTATCGTGTTCTTGGATGGCCGTCCATGGGAGGAGGGTCATGCCAAAATTCTGTTCAACTAACTTTTTCAGGGTTTCCAGATTGCCGCTTTTAAATTCAATAGCTGATCGGTTCTTCTTTGATACCTCCTTACACAGTTTCACGGCCTGATCCCGAAAACAGTGACCTTCGTTGAGCAGCCAGATATTAGAACGATCAAGGTCATCGACAGTCAATTTTTTCTTGTCGATGAGAGGGTGACTATGGGAGAGATACCCGACAAACGGTTCTACAAACAGATCTTCAGTATAGATATAGCTCTGATCGGTAGGTGTAGCGATGATTGCGGCATCGAGCTGATCATTGCCTAGTTTTTCGAGCACTTCAGAAGTGAGAAGTTCTTCGATGACCAGTTCTAACTGTGGATGACTTTTCAGGAAATTCCGCAGAAAGAGGGGCACAAGATAGGGCGCAATGGTCGGGATGATGCCTACTTTAAATGTCCCCTTCAGTTCACTCTCTGTGAAGTTGGCGATGTCGGAGATCTGTTTGGCCTCTTTCAGGATGATTTTTGCCTGTTGGATAATTCTTTCACCGATTTCAGTCGGTATCACCGGTGTTTTGGAACGGTCGAAAATAGTGATTCCCAGTTGGTCCTCCATTTTATGGATCTGCATACTGAGTGTGGGCTGCGTGACAAAACTTTTCTCTGCTGCTGTCGCAAAATGGCGATATTTATCTACAGCGACAATATAGGAGAGTTGGGTAAGGGTCATGGGTTTTGCTAGGTTGGTTTTTTATATCGAAGATAGAATATAAAGAATGGAGGGGAGAGGTGAAACGGCAAAGGGGGAAACGTGAGAAGTGAGACGGGGCAACTCGAATTGAAGCTCTGCGGTCTCCGCGCCTTCTTTGCGTCCTACTGTAGTTTACATACTTACCACCTCTCAATTATCCAGCGGGCTTTTTACCCCCTTACCTCCTCTGTTCAGGACATGAGTGTAGATCATTGTGGTTTTTACGCTTTTGTGGCCCAATAACTCCTGTACCGTACGGATATCATATCCGTTCTTTAGTAAGTGGGTTGCAAAAGAGTGGCGAAATGTGTGAGATGATACTTTTTTCTGTATACCTGTTTTGTTCACTACACATTTTATCTCTCGGTTTACAGCCTGTGCAGACTGGTGATATCGATGGAAAAAACCTGTACGTGGATCGCGCCCAATTTTTACTGAAGGAAACAGATACTGCCACTTTAACTCTTCAGGTGCCCCGGGATATTTTACATGAAGTGCTCCGGGCAAAAGTGTCCGGCCATAACCTTTTGCAAGATCCTGCTGGTGCAGCCTCTTTACCTTCAAAAATTGCTCTTTTATGGGCTGAATCAGCTTATCTGGAAGAATAGAATAGCGATCTCTGTTACCTTTTGAATTTCTAATCTCTAATTGATGATAATCTAAGTCCAAATCCAGAATTCGAAGCCTTAGGCATTCAGATATCCTCAATCCTGAACCATAAAGCAGTGATACAATCAGTTTTTTAATACCAGAGAGATGATCTAAAATAGCAGTGACTTCCTTTTCTGAAAGTACAACAGGTAAATTTTTCCGGACGGTAGCATATTCCAGATTTTTCAGAGTGCCAACCGGCTTATCAAGTACTTGTTCATAGAAAAACACAATGGCACACAAGGCCTGGTTTTGCGTGGATGCAGATACATTTCGTTCTTGTGTCAAATAATTCAGAAAAAATGTAATTTTATATTCATACTCACCGTCAAATGAGTTTCTATGGAGATAGATTAGATAGCGTTTTACCCATCCGATGTATGCTTTTTCAGTTTGATAACTGTATCTCTTTCGCCGAATTTCTTGTTTCAGTTTTTCGAGGAACTTTTTCATCACTTTTTATAGTATGAACCGACAATGTGGGTAGCCTTACTAAAAAGTTCAATAAATCTTTATCTGAACCTCTTTATTGAACATTATTCATTCAAATCTAACATTAACATAAATTTGGGGCGTTGTTGTGTCATTTATTGAAAAGAAGTATGTTCATCATTAATATGTTATACTTCCTCCTGCAGCTCGGTAATAATAATCGTTGCTATTTCGTTAGAAATGTAGCACATTAATGCTACAATCATTTTTGGAGGAACTTATGTCTACGAAATCAGCCACTGTACGAGCACGACTGGAACCGAAGTTGAAAAAAGAGACTGAACTCATTTTCGAGGAGCTTGGAATCAATACGACAGAAGCCATTCGTATTTTTTTCACGCAGGTCAAATTGCAAAGAGGATTACCATTCGATCTAAAAATACCAAATGAAGCCACTCAAAAAGCCATACTGGACGCGAATTCTAAAAAGAATGTAAAGTCCTTTGATTCGACAGAAGAACTGTTTGAAGATTTGGATATTGAATGAAGCTCATTACCCGAACGAATCGGTTTAAGAAAGACGTCAAAAAAATGAAGAAGAGAGGTAAGTCATTTGATGTCTTCAAAAGTATTATTCAGGAGTTGGTCAAAGGGCAAACATTGGACGAGCGGTTCAGGGATCACAAGCTAATTGGAGACTATGTTGGTACCAGGGAGTGTCATATCGAACCTGATTGGTTGTTGATTTATGAAGATCATGATGATGAAATCATCCTAATACGTACAGGATCCCATTCCGACTTGTTTGGCTAATTCAACGTTCCTGGAAGTATAACAAGCATTTCAACCGACTGGAATTGTTAGTTATCCTGTAGCACATTAAAGCTCAGTCGGTTAAATGCCAGACCGTTATAGAGCGGACGCAACCCAAAAATATATGCAGGTATAATTATGAAAAGGGTATTTCTTTACATCGATATATTAGGCTTTGAAAATACAG
>Ga0222673_1000055_pt1 | contig 68010 bp, 80 predicted proteins | sample AntAcemetagen801_FD_179845 | JGI IMG/M metagenome (GOLD analysis project Ga0222673, IMG submission 179845) | Saline water microbial communities from Ace Lake, Antarctica - #801 | ecosystem: Environmental > Aquatic > Non-marine Saline and Alkaline > Saline | place: Antarctica: Ace Lake...
AATCTTACTTGCGGTATTCAGACTGTTACGAGCTTCATGTGTAGGCCGAACATTCGAATCAATTCCGTAGGCGGCCCTTGCCTTACTTTCAAGTTCTGTATCTGTCATCATTTTAATTTTGTGGACTAGGTAGGATTCGAACCTACATCTTCCGGAATCAGTCCAGGTGCTTTATCCAATTAAGCTATGCAGGCGTTAAATTTACGTTTTATTTTGTATAAATGATTTGGACTAAGCCCATACCAACCATCACATTTATAAAAGTTATTCATTTGTTCTGGTAACATATCACTGTCATCATCTAAAATAGCATAATTATCAACTTCAGGATGATTATTTAACCATTCTTGAATTTCTTCACCTCTTAGTGTTTTCCTTTTTCCTGTAATACCGACATAAGTATTTGGATTAAACCCAAGCTTAACTAAAGCTTGCTCCCAACGAACATCTAACACACAATCAGTATTCTCATCAGAAAGCATAAAATGAGTTTTCCAAACAGAAGAAATACAAATTTTAATATCATTCTCGTTGCAAAATTCAGAAAGCAATACCCATTTTTCAGAACAAGTTTCTCTTTTTAAACGATCAAATTGATATTTAAATGTTTCACGTTTAGGATTAACAGGAGCATCCATCAGTTTTCTAAGAGAAATAATACTGGATTTACCAAGAATATTTTTCCGAAACCAAGCAATAAATCTATTCTTACGAATATATAATCGGCGTTTTAAAGTCGTATGTCTTTTTCGATAAAAGATTTCAGAATTCATAACACCATCAATATCTAAAAATATAACGTTCATAATTTGATTTAAATTGTGGACCCAATAGGAATCGAACCTATACCCCGCTGATTAAGAGTCAGCTGCTCTAGCCAATTAAGCTACGAGTCCAAAACATTAACTACTACATAGACAATATCGGATTCGAACCGATACTCAGGGGATATAATCGCTTGTGGCTTCCCTGGTTTTGCCAATTAAACTAATCGTCCATATTTCATTAATGCCATACTTTGAAACTGTCATTAAAATATCCATCATTCTACTTTAAAATAAATTCACCTGAGTTACTTTGACTACTTACCTGTTTGGTCTTTCTACCAACTCACGTTTTTTAGGGTTGCCCCAAGCGATTGATATAAGTAGTGGTTTCACTAAACTTTCATTATTTCATTTCAAATAGCTTCAATAAGAATTCTTATTTCATTTCTGAGTGCCCCCGGCAGGATTCGAACCTGCGACTCACCGGTTAAAAGCCGGTTGCTCTGACCTGACTGAGCTACAAAGGCATTGTTAAATAGTCTGTGTAATAGTTTATATTACTGGTTTGTCCATTGATAGTAGGATCAATTCTGATAGTTATTCCTGCTTTTTTGGGTAACAGCGTTTCAACTGGTATATACACTATACTATCTCTATCATAGATATATACAGCAAATACATCAGCATCAGTCTTTTTGTATCTATATTTATACCCTTTGGCTGATTTTTTGGTTGGTACATATACTGCGCCATTTTCCGAATGGTACGCTTTTACTTGTATAGTTGTTAATTTATTATTTTTGCTGGCTATTAAATCTATCTTTGAATTGTCGCCCAATTCTGTAAATACAGAATACCCAAGTTTCATTAGGGCGCTTGCAACTTCAAGTTCTCCAATTGATCCTTTATTTTTAGCATGTAGTTCTTTCATATACATATAAGTATCACAAAAAGAACCGAACGCCATGGCCGGTGCTTTACCAGCCTAACAATACTAAGATAAGTATTTTTTTCTAACTAACCAAATCTTTCTGAAACTTTAACATATTAAATTATTTAAATACTTGAAGCCTTATCAGGATTCGAACCCGAACTATCTGAACCAAACTCAAATGTGCTACCATTACACCATAAGGCTATTTTGAGGCGACACTCGGAACCGACCCGAGAACTAAGGGTTACAAATCCTTTATTTTTCCAGTTAAACTATGACGCCATTTTATTATTATTTTGAAAAATTATTTACACCAATGACGAGCGCAATTAGGCCCCAAAGGCCTGCCATAGCGTGTCTACCGCCTTCAATCCAATTGGTTATGTCAAAGTCAGCATTTCCAATAGCACCGGTTAAATATACTATCAATGTTAATAGCAATATGTGGAAGTAAAAATTATTTTTCATCATTTTTTATTTTGTATCTCCTGCTGGAATCGAACCAGCGGCATTTGCCATGTAAAGACAACGCTCTTCCAACTGAGCTAAGGAGACATATATTGTACGGATAGGGGGAGTCGAACCAATAATAATATTTCGCGCGAAATATCGGAACCTTAACCGGAAAGGCCCTAAATTACTTTCCCATCAACGCGTTAGGCGCCGTTTTAACCATTAAACTATATCCGCATATAGAAGTCCTGGAGGGATTCGAACCCCCAAGTACCCGGGTCAAAGCCGGGTGTGTCTAGCCATTTCCACCACAGGACAATAAATGTACAGGTCACCGGGTCTCCTGTACTGATAGATTTATAATCACTATTGATTAAATATAATCAATAGTACTTGAATGACTGCTAGTAATCTAAAAAACATAATGTTTATTTGGTGACTCCGGAGGGATTCGAACCCCCAACGTTCCGCTTAGAAGGCGGACATTCTTCCGGTTGAATTACGGAGCCATGTTCTAATTTGCTTTACCAATGGGATTTGAACCCATATTCCCGGCCGGTTAGGCCCGGCGTCTTAACCAGTTAGACGATAGTAAAAACTATTAACGTGTTAGTCTGGCAACCACTGGTTAATGGGGGATAGTTATACAAACATGAAGTACCAGCTTCTGTCATATATAGCCAATCCATGGTCTAGGTGGAGGGATTCGAACCCCCGAACGCCGCCTTCCAAAGACGGTCCGTGTGGCCAACTGCAGGAACACCTAGATAGTGTTATCATCACCAACAATACTAAGATACGGAACATTACCCAATAATCCAAATTTTTTTGAAACTTTAACATATAGATTTAAATCCATCCATTCTTATGTGCTGGAAATTCTGCATCGTAACCAGTCAATAATTTACGTGATACGACCCTATCAGACGCTCGCCTACGACCTTTTTCAATCTGTCGTTCATCCTTATTGGGCTTGTAACTATAATTCTTAAAAGCGCCTAAGTGACGAAGTTGATTATATCGATTATATATCTCAGCTAACTCTTGTTCTATGATTTCATCATGTTCTGCATAATGAGTTACATATCTACGTTTATAAACTATTTCATAATAATATTCTGGTACTGTACAAATATAGTGGTCCTTTGACCACCAATAATGCCCAGAAGCTTCTTGGTAAATGAACCAACTTTTTAGTTCTTCATCATCTAATTCATCATATATATGCGCGTGGATACCATACAATGACCCAACTACGGCCCGGTTATTATAAGAGCCCCAACTTGCTTGAACTCTATCTTTCTTTTTGGGATTTTTAAGTGAACGTCTATGATCCTTTTTGTCTTTAATAACAAAACTTTTAGGATGACACATGTTAATTGCAGTCTGCAATTTATCACTATCCATTCTATTAGCCGCCTGTTTGGTCAATCGCAATTTAACATACCAACCATCTTTAATTGGTTTGTCATATGGTATCCACGTTACATTTCGTGATCGGCTATAATAATCATGCAATTGGACCTGAACATTATAAGCTTCTTTTTCCCGATGATATTGTTTATTTCTATTCATACTATTATGTACTTTGGTAGGGGTAACAGGACTCGAACCTGCGACTTCTGATTCCCAAAACCAGAGCTCTACCAGCTGAGCTACACCCCTATAATTGACATCTTTTTGACGGTGTATTAACTAGTATACTTACCATCCTCCACAAAAGCGGTTACTTTTACTACATTAATCGCTAAATTAATGTGATGACTAAAAGCACGTAACAAAATTGAGCTCCATATCCGAATCGAACGGATGACCTTCTGATTACAAAACAAACGCTCTTCCAACTGAGCTAATGGAGCTTGTTTGATTTTTATCTTTATCCTTCGATGGGTTGATTAATCGGAAATATAGTTTTATGTATATCAACGGAATCTACCCAGCATTTGGAGTCCCAGAACGGTGGTGTTTCATACCAGTCAACGTAATAAGTCTGGCTGATAGCTGCCCATTCTAACCAACGGGTTTCATCGTTTAAAGTTTTGGGAAAAAATAAGAATCGTTTGATAATTCTTGAATCATTTTCACTTGGATACCATTTCGGTTCTCGTGTCCATCTCATTTTAAATATTGTTTATATTTACGTTCCATTGATTCAACAAATGTAATAATATCATCTGCTATTTCTTCTCTTTCACCATGCGGTACTTTTCCCAGAAGGTTACTTAATCTGTCTATAAGCATGGAAGCCACAATTGCGTCTACATCCCGTTCCATAATAGTTTTGTTTAAGTGTTTACAAATGTCTTTTCTTCTATTGCCTTACGTATGTAACGCATAAAAAGTATTGCTTTGTCTTTGCTTTTTAATACTCCATCACCAATATCTGATAGTGGAACTGGAAATAGGTAAAGTTGCTCGTCATGGAAGACGTTATAATAAAATATGCCATTCTTATAGAAAGCAAATTGTACGGTATTGTCTTTGACAATATCTTTAATGTTAAACATATTATTTTATTTATGTAATCGGCCAAATTGCCATTCGGGGTGGGGCCCCAGAGATTCGAACTCCGAACGTATCTTACGTAAGTGATTTACAGTCACCATGCTTCAACCAATTTGCATAGAACCCCGGTTTAAATTTTATATTTTATGTTCCATTGTTCAATTTTATACTTAAGTTCATCTATAGTAATTGAGCAATTTGTATACTTTTTTACGTTATTAGCGTGAATCATTAAGTTACAGTTTGCCGGGTGTGATATGATACCAGGTGGAATTCCTGCCGCAAATCCAGCATTTACTGAAAACATATGGTCTCTAGATACACCCGTATGGTTATCACCTCTATTCTTTGCGGTGTACCATCCGTATTGCTCGATTAGTTTGAAATTAAATTCATCTGAATAATCCGATAAATTGAAATTAAATTTTGTATCTAGTTGATATTTTCTATATTCTGATATGGTTTTTCGTGCGTATTTATTTCCACATAAGCGTGTACAAAATTTGTTATTTCTTTTTTTGTAATTGAGAGTGGTATTACATTGTTTACATCTATTCGGATGATGTTCATAGTATTCGAGCCACTCCGGTCGACGTTTCCTATTAGAATACCTTATATTCTTTAATGCTTTACTTGATAACGGTTTTCTGTTTTCTACTATTCTATTTAAATTAGTATGGGTCGCTGCACAAGATTGACTACAGAATATATTTCGTCGTTTATCAAACGAAATCGTATGATTGCATTGTTTACAAAATGACGGATTTAATTCATATTCTTTTTTACTCACGGCTTTTTTTTGCTTAATGTAATCATGTAACCCCGCGTAACTTCTAATGTATTTATTTACATAATAGCTTCTACACGACAGCGAACAATAAATACGCTTACCTTCGGTGTTATTATTGCATTCTGTATTTTTACATTTAACCATATTATTCCTTTATATATAAATATAAGGAAAGTGGAGAGCCACGTTTATGAAACGTAATTTTCTGGTGGAGGTGGGGAAATTTGAATTCCCGATCATCGCATGCAAAACGACTGCTTTAGGCCAGACTAAGCTACACCCCCATTTTAATTAATTAATCCATTCTTAATACCACGGTGTATATAATTCGAATGAGCTATATTCTTTTCATTTGCGTAACCTATACTTAAGTGTAAACCAAAGTAAGGTCTTTCAGTTAATCCAAGTTCTGTTCTAATTAGATGAAGCGAAGACCTTGATTCTTCAGTCACGTCTAACCACCAGTACTTGCCATCAGATTTTACATTTTCATCTAAGGTAATTGTCAGAAGCTTTCCGTCCCATTTGTTTTTGATGGAATTCCAAGTATCTTCATCACCTGTAAATCTATCATTGATAAATGATATGTGGGCCCCTCTAAGCGGTTGGTTAAGAACTAAATTATACCGTTTTTGAATAAACCAAGCGTAGTAATTATCTACGTCACAATTAAACATAATCATCGATGTTCTTTTCCAGTATGATTGTTTAGTATGCTTTTTGGTTTTATCCTTTGGATCAAATAGTATTTTACCTGTTATTGTAAACATTACTAAAGTGAGTTGTAACGCGTACGGGATTCGAACCCGTGACTCCGGCTTGAAAGGCCAGTGACTTAGACCGCTTGTCGAACGCGTCGTTATTAAATAATTGCGGAACCTTCCGGTAACGATCCGGAATCTCAAGGGCTTCAACCGAGCGCATAGACCATCTTTGCTAAAGTTCCATTTTTGCTGACACGGTGAGATTCGAACTCACGTTGGGATTTCTCCGGATGATTAACAGTCATCTACCATCGGCCACTCGGTCACATGCCAAAATTTCGTTGTTAATGTGTTATCCACTAACAATACTAAGATACGCAATAATATCTGTATATACAAGCCCTTTGCCAAACTTTAACAAATCTTTTTATTACCTATAAATCTACCCAAATTCCATCCTTCAGTTATATTATCTTCTTTATTTATTTTTTTATTTTCCGTTCCGTTCGTAATCCAACAAGTACCATATTGAGAATTAGATGTTCCTAATCCCTGGCCTTTACTAGATTCACTCATTTTCTTTTTAGCTGCGTCTGTGTGTAATTTTCCCTTCGGCCACGGATTATATTGGCGTTTCATTCTACCGTCCAATATGGCCTTTCGTCTACCGTTATTCAACCGGCCAATCATATATTTACCCCATTTAGAATCAGATGCCCATTTATCTCTTAGAATTTCGGCCGCAGCGTATCCGCCCTTTCTAGCATTTTCAATGGAAAATCCACCGCGTCCACCAGGCTTAAGATTCATACATTTTTCATCTTTGATTAAACCCAAATTTACAATTTCAGATTCTCTTTCCATAAGTAGTTTTCTACTATCGAAATATTCTAAGATTTCTAAATTGAATTTATCTTTTCCGTGTTTTTTAATTGCACGTCTTAATCGTGTTCCACTACCCAAATACCCATCATTTAAGTCATTGGTTGAATGGGCTCCAATATAGAAATTTCCATTTCTTAAATCGGTTGTTTTATAAATGTAATGATATTGTTTTTCTTTCCGCATGCATATAAATATACATTAGGTACAAAAAACGTTCCAGAGCGCAATGTCGGATTCGAACCGCGTCCTCTGATTGGAAATCAGATGCTTTAGGCCACTAAGCTACATCGCGCATGTCACTTTACGTTTCAAAGTGTAAGCAGGTTTAGTCACTAACTTTCCTTTATCCGAATCTTTTACAGTTAATAATTATTACTGGATCCAAGGTAATAATTGCGGGGTATTATTTCGGGTTTCAATATAGGCTCCAACCTATACTAAGAATGTGCTACCGACTGGATTTGAACCAGTATTTTCAACCAGTTACCTTTATTCTACTTATCAGGTAGAGGGGATACGGTAGCATCAAGCTATTCAATATGTCAAAGAACCATCAACAGTACTAAGATAAGTAAAATTGATTGGAATCACAAACTATTAACGTTAAATAATTGTTAATAATGTGTGATTCATAAAAGCGGCTCGGACGGGATTCGAACCCGTGACCTTCGCAGAGACAGTGCGCTATCCTTGACCAACTAGACCACCGAGCCAATGTGTATTTAAAGAACAATGTTACGTGTACTGTAACAGTACTAAGATACTAATTTTTTACCGAATTTACAAATATTTTTGAAGTTTTTACAAAAAAAAAATGGGAAGTTCTATTGAACCTCCCACTTGGAATATAATTATATTATAAGCGGAGGTTATGTGGCCAATTCCTTTGTATCAAACACATTATTAGTGTTTAAATTGGCGCGGGTCGGTTGGATTGGTTCCGTTCTATACGGGCCAGCAATCGCTTCGAGTCTACCTAGTTTATAATTTGTTGCTTTCATCTGTTATAAGTATATCGGTTTATTAAAACCGTGTTGCCCGCTTCGGGGTCGAACCGAATTAACAAGTCTTATGAGAACCTGTCCTTTTCCACTAAGCCGAGCAGTGTTTATTTTTGTCTAGCGGCCCGTTTTCTTTGTTCTCTAATAAGAGCCGCTTCTTTTATTTTCTTTCTTGTTTCTGCGCTAGGTGATCCCCATTTTTTACCTGTAGACCACTTTCCAATTTTAGCCTTAGTTTCATCTGTATGAGTTTTACCTTTGAAATGAGGTCCGCCTTTGCCGCCAATAGCTGAATTATAATTGGTATCAGTTGAAATAAAGCTTTCGGTTACAATCTCCATTTCCTTATCATTCATTTCATCTTCTGAATCAAATACAAACAATATGACTTTCTTAAAAGTTTGCCTTCCGTGTTTCTTAATAGCATTGTTTAAAGCTATACCTGATCCCAAATATGAATCATTTATTTTTTTGGTTTGGTGCTTTCCTATATAAATTTTATTATTTAATAAATTTATAGTTTTATAAATGGTATAATATAACTGTGTTTCCTTCCGCATGTATATAAATATACATTGAGTCAGAAAACGATCGGGTGGCGGATGAAGGATTCGAACCTCCGACCTCCGGATTATGAGCCCGGTGAGCTGGCCACTGCTCTAATCCGCGATGTTTATTTTTATTGTAACCTTGAGACTATAGGTTTTACACTGATACTTTTGTTACCGTACCCATAAGGTGCTACCCTACAGTTAATAACTTATCCACTAACCCATCGGATTAGTATACCAGCAATACCGCCTTTTTTAAAGTGTGGCTTTTCACTTGTCATAATGAAACTACTCGACTTTCATCCTTTTCCTGACCTTGCGAGCCATTCATTCCTGCTAAGGAATTAGATGTGGAATTCAATCAAATCATATCTGCCTTGCGAGCGTCAATGATTCTGTGTTACTTTTCAGTCACAGAATTAGGTAATTTGTTTTTCATTACCGTAGTGGCCTTTGCGTTTTGTTTATACTTGCGTATAATAGTGTACGAGTCGAACGTACTACCTTTCGTTTAGAAGACGAATGCTCTACCAAATGAGCTAACTATTGAAGTTATTTAAATCCACCGAGATGTGCCACTACGGTCGCTTCATATCTTTTTGGGATACAAAATACAACACACCTCATGCGTTTCGGGCTACCAACCCTACTGTGCCATATTTCAAGATTAATAGGAATCTTTAACGATTCCGTTTACCTTTTATATTGAATAACCGCTTTTGTACTGGTGGTACTTTAACCGTTATTCTACAACTTGTCTAATTTTGAGTTCGAAGATTTAGCGTGACATAGCAGGGTGCTAACCCTTTTGCTCTCACCGTGTGGCACCGAGCTTATCTTTCCCAAAGACTATTATCAATCAACTTATTCATATCAACCAGTTTGGATCTGATTGCTGCGCTTGGGAGCGTAGTAAGATGTTGCTTGCTTAAATGAACTTATTGCTAAGCGGAAACGTGTGGAACTATTTCCTTTCATATTCTTACGAATACATATTCTTTTTTTAGACAATACACCTTATCGGCGGCTATGCCGTTCACGCGTCGATGTATTGCCAAATGGATATCAAGCTACCCATATATTTTAAAACTACTTTTTGGAAGCCAAAAGCAACATTATCTATACTTCATCCCAGATTCCAAGTCTGAGCCTATAGTCTTAAAGACATATAAATTACATTTAGTTTAAAATGCTTTCATCATGTTAAAGAACAAGATTCGGAACCTTTTCCGAACCAACAATACTAAGATACGTAATTTTCATCGAAATACCAAATTTCTTTGGACTTTTTTTGAAAAAGTTATCCACATTGTAGAGCGGTAGGGTGGATATGAGCCACCGGCCTTCTAGTTGGTAACCAGACGCTCTGACCAGACTGAGCTACTACCGCAAATGTTTTATCAAATTAGCCATGTTTCCATGTTACCGATTACGCCACGAGGAGGCTTTGATGTGTAATCGTCTGGGTTTCGTTGTTACTTGGACCTTATCTATAGTTGATCCTTTCACCGTTGTATGTTATTTTAAATCGCCGTCTGCCTAATACCCTTTACAGGGACGATTATAATGTTAATGAATTCTTACGGTATTATTGCCCAGTGTTGGATTCCATACCAACATATCTTCCTAGAAAAGCGTCCTTTAGATGGGTTAACATCGGATATTGGACTAACTGAACACCGTCATCATCACCAACAATACTAAGATACGCAATTTTCTAACAACTACCAAATTTTTAATGTTAAGAAACTGTTAAATGTTTTCATAACCTTTACCGTTCATATTGTAACATATAAGTATATGTAATTTTATAAAACGGGATTGGGTGCATAACGAGAATTGAACTCGCGTAATACTTTCGTATCCCTGATTCACAGTCAGGTCCGGCTAACCAACATCCGGCTTACACACCATATATAAATATTATTTATTTAATAATAAATCTAATTCTTTCATATTTTTCTTAAGCAACTTATTTAGCCTATCAGATTCCTTTTTAAGCTTTCTGCTTGCTATGTCAATTCGTTTAAGTTCTGCCTGCTTTATTTCGGTCATGTTATTTTCAAGCCAAGTGTTATATTCAAGTAATTTGGATAAATACTTTAGTCGATCAGATTCATATACTTTTTCCCTTGCAGCGAAATGTTCATCAGGTTCATCGCCAAGCCAAGCCAATTTCATAATGAAATCACCAAAGCGGTCGGGCACGGCATCGATATATGCGAGATTAGGAACTACGTTATATTCTTTACATTTATCTATCAATTCCTGTACAGTACAGTCATATAGGTCAAATGTCATTGATACCTGAGTCCGACGTACAGGCGCAATAGGTTCAATTGGCTTCTTTTTCATTCTCATAATAACTGTTTGTGCACACCCAGAAGGATTCGAACCCTCGTCCCCGGGTTTGGAAGCCGGTATCCTGGACCAACTAGACGATAGATGTGTATTATTTATTAATGTTTATATAAGTATAAGTTTATTTTGTGTCCAATTACCAGATATAAATACTGATATTGCTGAAACTTGAGTGTCTTTCTGTAGTACCATTATCTAATGTACCATCGAAGTCAAATGATACCCTTTGTTCGTCATTAGAAACAAGATACGTAATAATGTTCGTATTTACAAACTTTTCTGAAACTTTAACATATTTTTATAATTATAATTGAGGCCCGGGCTGGATTCGAACCAGCGTAAATGGATTTGCAGTCCATCACCTATAGCCACTCGGACACCGAGCCTTGTTGTATATAACTATACAGTATAAAAGTTATTTTTATAGTAATCTTGCGAATCGTTTTGGAAGGTATACGTTATTCAGTTCTTTTGCACCTTCGAACAATGGACCTACTTGTTTGGGCCTTAACCCGGCTAAACCACACCCTATTTCAGTTACAAGGAACGTGAGGTCCGGTCTAGAGCGCGCGAATTCTACAAAGCGGTCTACGTATGGTTTCATCTGATCTAACGTTAGGGTACGTCTGATGGCCGAATCTTTGCTAGGTATGCCGTATGTCCTACCTTGCAGGCCTTCTGCCTGGCCGTACACAGCGCCCCATGTGAGCGCTTGGCGCGCGGCGCCTTTACCATGCCGGCCACCTTCGTTAGAGCCAAATACGAATACCTGATTTTCAGCTAGCGTTGTTATATTTTCTGGTGTATGTTTCATCACGTTAAATATGTAATTGGATTAGCGCCGGCTTCTACGATTCCAAGTTTTCTGTTCGAGTAGAGTTCTGTCAAGTTTTTCTGTTAGTTCATGAATTAACCTTTCTAGTTCTTCAACTCTACTTTCTAGGACTTCGATTTTGTCAATAAGTTTCAGTTCAGCATCCATTGTCTATTAGTTTTTATGGTATGTATAGATTGGTAAAGTTATCTTTATGTACTTCAACTTCAGGATAAAGTAAGCTAAATGCTTGTAAATTAAACGGTTTAGTTACATAATGATATCCATTTTTCGATGGAATAATATCAATTAATTTATTACCTACTGGTAATATTGATTTAAGTTGTATCGGTAGGTTCATATTATACTTATCGTTATCAAATTCATCAATATCAATAATCCATTTTTTACGTTCCTTTGGAGTACTGGCCCTTCCAACCGTACTGGTATATATTCTATGTGAGTAATCGGTTTGGTTTGACTTTATTACCTTGAGCATAGCTTCCACAGAATTAAAAGCTACGTCATATGAGTTACGTACATTAATCCAGAAAGCTGCCCTGGCAGAAAACATCTCACATAACTTAATAATTTCGGGTATAGTTTTATCATATTGCTCTACGCTGTAGATAAAATAATTCTTAACTATATACGAATTACGACCCAGGTCGGGATTTTCTTTTTTACGTTGGATGACTTGTAGGTAATAGAAATCACCTGGGTCTGTAAACGTTAAAAAGTTATCCCTAATTTTGGTTATATTATCAGTCATCACCTAACAACTTAAAAATGTCATCAGTGCCGTTTATCTGTACATATCTTTGTACAACTTGCTTAACAAACGAACGTTCAGAATCATTTCCACCAGACGAATCATAATGAGGAAATACACATACTTCACAAGATTCTTCCAATGTAAACCCATCTTCAATGAGCGATGTAAGTTCCACCGAATTCCGCGTACTAATGGGATGGTCAATTTTACCATTTTCATTAGCTGCTTCCACCCGCGTGAGCGACACAATTTCACAAATAGCGTCAATCATTTCCGGTGCAACATCTGGGTATAATTTAGACAACAAACTGTTTTCCTGGTCATTGTCCAGTAGGTCCATTTCAATAATAGTAAATCGGTCAATTAGCGCCTTATCCATTTGACGTGTGCTGGTGTATTCATGTCCGATATTAGCCGTAGCGATGAAACAAACACCATCAGCTACCTTTACAGTAGGAGAGTCTGCATGTTCATCAATCCGTAAGTACCGCTGAGTTTCATCCAATACGGTCATCAGAATATTTCCTGCTTCGGGATGAGCCCGGCTAAGTTCATCCAACAGAATCACCGCGTTTTCAGTCTGAATAGCCTGGATGAACAATGATTCAGCGAAAAAAGTTCCTTCATCTTTTGCGAAGTGAGTGTTTCCGATAAGTGTGGACCGAGGGTCCTGAGTTGCCCCAAGATTAAAGTAAAAGTTAGGACGTTCAAATGCTTCGAATGCACTTCGGGCGGCCATTGTTTTACCACAACCAGCGGGCCCTGTCATCAGTACATTCTTACCACGTAGAATACTACGAACAAGATACTTCCATTTAATTTCACTGATTTTCAGCAATTCTGGCTTACGGTCCAATGAATCAACGTGTACGGCCTGGATGAAATCCATTTTTGCCATACTAATAGTTGAAGATGGAACAGCCTTCGGCTTTGCCGATGTGCCTTCACCGGGTTGTGACGGCCGGACGGTGCCTGATGAACCTTTATACCGACACTTAGGCGGAATAGCTTTATTTCCTACATAATCCATAGGTAGCTTCATACGATCCAAGCACAACTTTTGATTCCCAGCGGGTAGGTGTGTTTTAGTTAACCGAGCATTAATGCCACTGACGAAACACTCACTAGCGTAGGTATCAGCATCAATGGATTGGTCCAGACACGAAGTATCTAAGATATTTCCATCACAGTCAACAAATTTAAGCGGCCCTTCTTCCGGCACTTTTAGAATAATCATGGGTATGAATGTAGGTACGAATTGTGTTACGTACTAAATTACAAATTATTAGGTAGAATACCTAATGTGAAGTGTTAAGAAATTGTTAATTCCGGTGTAAATTTGGACACTTGATATCCATAGGCCCAGTGGCCGTCATCAAAAAAGGCGACGAAATACCCAACTGGAAGCGTCTCAGACGCTTTGTCACCGTCTTCGTCCTTTTCATGGTCTGATACGTAGAGGTCAATGATTACCGCTTGTGTAGGGTCATCTAAGCCCCAACATCCCTGATAACTAACTGTTTCACCTACCTTGTAAATAACCATAAGTCCCTTTGTTACAGTACTAAGATACAACATTCACCTGACTCAATCAAGCGCTCATTGAAACTTTAACAAATCTTTTTGCTACATATATGTTAATTATTATCGGTGTCTTTTATGAAGTCTTCTATTTCTCCTTTACTGATATTAAAATCATTGATATGATTATTATCCATTTGTATTTCTTCTTCTATAATGTTAGCGCTTGGATATGTACCTAACGAATCAAGGTTGACCGGATTCCCATCAATGTCCACTTCAACATTTTCTATCATGTCTTTTTGACGCATGGCATCGGGAGCTTTAGTATGGTGTGGCTTATTATAATACCATTTCCTACGTCCCCAGGGATTACCTACGGTAACAAAATAACAATTGTAACATAATATTTCTAAATTTTCAAGAGTGAAATCTTCCTTATCACCATTTTTATGCGACACTACAAGCGGATATTCACCGTCTGTTATTCTTGATTCACCGTATCCACAACAATCACATTCCTTAGCCTTTAGATTGGCTCTCCATAGTCTGTGCTTGAGTTTATGTAGCGGGTACTTAGGTACTTTGTTATCCAAAATATCCTGTAAGGCCTTCATGGATGAACCTTTACCGCCCTTAGAACGCCGACCACGGGCTGTAGGCCTACCAATACCGATGCCCGTTGGGTTCAATTGAATATCAAATAACGTTTTTTTTGTTCCCGCGTCAATATACTGTATTGCCCATTTTCTATATGTGTTATAACTAACCTTGAGCCATAGGGCAGCAGCCTTATTACTTTTCGTATGCTTCATAGCATCTCGGATTTCCGACTCAAGTATAATTATTGGCTTTCGGCCGCCGCGGCCATCTTTTCTAGGCATATTAACTCCAGCTTATATAGTACATATACCCATCAATAATATAACTTGATACTTTGTTAGAATATGAACCTATAGTATTTATCGCAAGCGGATCCAATGGATATTTAAATCGGGTGATTTTAATATCAGATGAATATGGATAGCGGTCTTGGAATGCTACCGGACCTCCATCGTATACATCGCGCGTAGTTTCAATAAACAGTGACCTAAGATATACTTTATCTTGCCAATGTACGTCTGTACCATAATCAAATCCTCTGGTTATAGAAGATAGGGCTTTATCAGACATTATATCTGATTTACTACTGTGTTTAATATTCATAATTAATTAATATATTTAAAATCATTATCACTAAATTGTATTCCTTTTGGTTTGGATATACCACGTATCGATCTGTTGATATTTTTATCCCAAACAAATTTGGTAATATATACGTTTCTCCATGCCTGTAATACGGTCTTTGCTGAGGTTAATTCCGGGCCGTATCCAGGTGAAACTAAATTCCGTCCCATTTGATGAACCATAAATTTCCCATTTTTACAATATGTCTTTGAGTCCGGATACTTTTTTTCAATTTCATATCGCATGAAATTATAATCCGATAATATGTTTTCAATCATAATATTTAATTTACTTATTAATAAACAGTTTGTTAATTGATTTCGAAAGAGGGAGCAGTTCAGCCACCGATATGTCCTGCGAATCTTTTTCACCGTACATACGTTGGAATGTGGATAGATGATCGTTATGTACGTCATCATTGATAAAATAACTGAGTATTTTAATCCCACGGGCTTTCATTTTATTTATTTCGTTACGAGTATATGCCTGGGCATACGCGCCAAGGAAGCTGCAGTACCCTCTTGCTGCAGCGGAAGTATATCGGCCGAAAGGCATTCCATCTGAAAAGTTTATGAAGTAACTTTGCCGATTGTTATTTGAATCTAAGATTTGCGATTGAATTGCTTCGAAGCAAAGGCCTTCGGGTGTAGACTGTCCATTAGGATTAATAAATTTAAATAGATTCTTAATTTTACTAATCTTATCTTTATCGGAGTCATATGCTATTAATACAATCGGGTTAACAATATTGGTGTTTTTTGGGTTACATACCGATCGATAACTGATAACCACCCGAATATTATTAGACATTGAACAAGCTTTGGCGATAGCGGCAACTGCCGTTTGTGTATTGAGCCACTTAATACCGTACATTGATGCCGATGCATCGACTGTAAGATGAACAAATGCGTCTGAATATTTGCTGGCGCGATTTACTTCAAATACAATATCTGACCCATATCCAAGCGCGGATATCATTCGTTTGTCAATTCGCCCCTGTCGTTGTCGATTATACTTGGTATGAGTTTCATAATTACGAATCATTAACTTCTTACCTAGTGCCTTTCCGAGCGACAATCCAATATCAATATGGGTTTGATTTCGCGTTTCTCTACTGCATGAAAGTCCCTGGCTATTATTAAAACTACGTAGATATACATCAGTTTTCATAATATTTGCGTCAAATACATTAAGTACAATACACTGTGTCAATCCGCCTTTTTCAAAACCGTACATAGTAGACGTATTTACATCTACCTTAGAAACATCAGAATTAGCCAATTGATTAATTTCTGCAGCTTGCTTCTTACTTATTGAAGTTTTTTTTATATTATCATTAATAAAGGCTTTTTGTACTTTAATAGCTTTATCCAACTTCTTTTGTAGAGTAGCGGATAATTTACTACTTGGAACAGGAGTAGAAGTGTCATCTGGACTGTCTTCGCCTTCCGTACTAGAGTCATTTGAATCATTTGAATCATCAGAGTCATTTGAATCATTTGAATCATCAGAGTCATTTGAATCATTTGAATCATCAGAGTCATTTGAATCATCAGAGTCACCTGAATCATCAGAGTCACCTGAATCACCGGATGTATCTTTATCTGGCTCCTGACTTTTTTGAGATGGAACGTTTACTATTGAATCATTAATAACCTTATAAACATCCTGAGCGACAATAAAGGCTTCTTCAGTTGACTTAAGCCTAGCGATGTTACTGATATCAATCATTTCCCATACTTGTCTAAGTAAAGGAAGCGTATCCAAATTACGATTTGGATTGGTAAAGTTAATAATGTGAAACATATAATCATCAAATGACGTGGGGTCATTCTTTTCTCCAAGCTTCAAAGCTTTGTCGATTATAGTATTATTGAAATATCGACTATAAAGTGCTTCATAGTATCCGGTGTAACCTGGCGAATTGGAATAGATAAATTTGTCAATTCTACGATCTTCAATTATATTCAACAACGTCTTAACCGTTGATTTATGAAAATAATCATGAAACATGATACTATGCGGAGAAAATACAGTTTGAATATATTTAAAATCAGTTAATAGAATGTGACTACCTTCATGAAGCGCCAGACCTACTACTGAATCAAATGTTTTTTGTGATATATTAGACCCGATTGTGATATTTTCACCATCGGTATAACTATTATCATTCGTACCATATGAAACGCCGATATCAGTACGATTGGTTACAATCCGTACAAAGTTAGATATGGCACGTTGATAGGAGGCCAATACTACAGGGTCCGCGAACCGTGCCGAAGCCACAGCTGTGTTCACGGGCATTCCGTAGTTGTTGTTATCTGAAAGCCAGAATGATGAATGTAGGTCCATGTTTGGTAGTGTCATTGGTTACAGTACTAAGATACGCACTGGGACGGTAGCATCCAAATAAATCTACGTTTGTTAACAATTATTTAACATTAGACGATGATATAGTGTCCTAAACATTGGACGTACAACGCCAATCATGCATTATAGTACAATATACGGACTATTGATGACTAATCCAAATATTAATCAAAATACTTTTTTGCTAATTTAATGGCCATTGGCTCATCGATTAGTCCTGCCTTATATAACTTTCTGTAATAGTTTGAATCTTCCGATGTATGGTCTTTGGCTATTTTTAATGCTAATTTAGCATTATCTGTATGTTCCATTTCAACCGATGTACCAACTACCAGTTCACCACGATTTGGCTTACTCATATATTAATCCTCTTATCCGGTGTGTTGAAATCTTTTTTCCTCATAACCGTTTTAGCAATAGCCCTATTACTTTTTTTCATAAACGGAATGTTTATGTTTGTCCTATCATCTGTAGTTACAACTTGTTTGTACTTATTTAAGAAGGTAACAAACTCTTTTTTCTTTCTACTCAAGCGCTTAAAAAAGCCGATCAGTTCTGCACCGGATATATCTTTTTCATTCCTTGGGTCATTAAGTCTATCGAAAAAATGCTGACCTGTAAGTACAATATCAACCGGGTCCAATTGCTTGTCGGCAAATTTGTCGATTTTTTGTAAATCAGCCATAGGTATTTCAGTTAAGAATGATTCACCTAATCCACCTTTATCAAATTTATTAGAGAATTTCACCAGCTTACCAAATTCAGGGTCTTGAGCAAACTTCTTTTGTTTTTCTGGTCTCATCACACCGAAGTTCTGTACGCGCATATGATTCTTTACTATATAATATACAGTATCAACGTTGCCACCCAATTTAGTAATTACACTACTGTATTTTTTAACTAATTCAGCGGATACCTTTTCATGATTATAATGTGTGACTTTTCCTGTCTTGGTATGTATTCCACTTGTTTCATCTTTTCCGATATCATGAAATATTGCAGCTAAAGCGTAATCTATATGCTCACCATCCTTTAGCGCGCGATTAACTACCATGATGGTATGTTTCAATACATTTCCTTCTGGATGATAGGTTGGATTTTGACCAATGTACTTTAAGTTAAAGATTCGTTTTTGTAGTGGTGATGGTAGTTTACTGTATAATGATTTAAAGTTATTGACAACTTCATTTATAGATTCACTAAGAAACTTTTCAGTTTCCAGACGTTTCACTTCTTTTCCAATATCTTGCTTTTTAAATCCTCTATCCATTACATCTTGACCATTTACACTTAGCTTGAACTTGACAAACTTAGATAGGTCTTTATTTACCAACTTACCCCATTCGATTATTTCCGAATCAGATAAATCGGTATTGTCATGTAACCTCTTTAAAAGGTATATATTTTCTGGATTGAATTTATTTAACTTAATTAGGAAATCAACATCAAATGATTCTTTGTCAGTATACTTTAACTTCTTAAGGTACTTACCTACATTTGGTACATCCAACAACAAAGTAGCAAGTTGTAGCTTGTAATTGTTGTTATTGATGAAACTAGTTGAATACTTTACATTCGGAAGTATTAGATGTAATATCTTTAATGTATGGGCCAATTTCAAGTACCAAGTAGTTGATTTCGCACTTTTGATAGATTTCAGAAATTCGTCACGAATTCGTTCTGCTGATACACCATCTAAGCCTGGGCTTGTTTTTAGTGCAAGTAATGCTGACTTTTCAATTTTGCCGCCAAGTCTTGCTGCAAACCTTAGTACCCGTAGCTTTCGGAGCGGGTCTTCATCAAATCGTTCTTGTGCTACACCTACGGTACGAATCTGCTTATTCTTTAAGTCTTTGATTCCACCTACCAGGTCGACTATCTTATCTGTTCCAATATCGTAAAAGAGAGCGTTGATAGTCAAGTCTCTACGTTTTACATCACCTTCGATATCGGTGAAATCAACTGAATCCGGGCGCCTACCCTTGCCTATATCTTTTCTGAATGTAGCTATCTCGTGGCCACCGATAATTACAACACCAAATGATTTACCAACTTCAACTACGCTATAACCAGCTTTCTTAGCCATAGCGATAACTTCGTCGGGTTTAGCATCTGTTGCCAAATCCCAATCCTTCGGAGTCTTACCTAATACAGCATCACGGACAGCACCGCCAACTACATACAATTTCTTACCATTCTTTTTGAAGATACTGTGTATTTGTCGTATGTCCTTGGGTACTACTAAATTCTTTACTTCTAAGAGTACCATAATTATTATTTTTTCTTCTTACCTAACTTAAATACAATGTTAACCATAGATGGTATTGATAATGAAGATAATTTCTTTTTATTTGAATCGCTAATTTTATCATATACACTAACGATTGCTCCTGCTGAAAATAAATCAACTAATACGTTCGTACCAGTTTTAGGATCTTTTACTTTTGCCGCAGTACCCTTAGCGACAACACTTCGTATTTGAGTTATAACATCTGGGTCAGTAGTTTCAGCTATAGATTCAGTAGTTTCACTAACTCTTGATTCGTATTTATCCCATTCAGACTTAGCCATTGTACCAAGCCCGCGTATACCAGGCTTTTCCATCATTTTCATATTCTTATTCGACCACATAGCGGCCGCGTGACCCGATTTTAATATCTTAATAAAGCGTTTTTTGCCGCTGTCTAACGTAACATATCCTACAAATTGGCCATCCATATACTTCAATTCATCAATAGTACTTTCCCGTAAGTTGAAAGTTTTGCCATAACGTTTGATTGCCAATTTTCCAGCCGAATTCAATTTAGAATTCTGACTTACAATATCCGGCGAAGCATTTTTTGTATATTTGCTAATTTGCTGGATGGCCGATTTCATAGCACTGTATTTCTTAGGATTATCACTCATTTCTGCGTAATTATCAAATGTGTTTAGTACTGATATTAAATCATCATCATTTTTAATTGCCGTACCTTTGGCTGCGTCGGCGTATGATACTTCGTTTAAATCTTTAGATTCCATAGTGTGATTTCCTTAGAATGCGTTGTGTATACTATCGTAATTAGAATACATGGATTTAGCCATTGCAAATAGCTTATCATCCAATCTACGTCTAATGTTTTGATTAGCGGTTGAAAGATGACCATCTCTTCGCTGCATTTTCATCAGCTTGTCATACGCGGCTGACAGCGTGGTATGGGCCATTGTTCTGGCTAGAACATATCTTGCTTCGGTGTGATTATTAGCATCAGTTAATTTTTCTATTGCTCGAATAGTTGTAACCGGGAGTTCACTTGCTTCGTTAATCATAGTTTATTGACTCTTACTTTTTCTTTCGTTTGACAATTTCAAGTGTATCGGTTCCAAACCAAGATTCACGGAGAACCTTACATTCGGATGCCCACACCGCTAATAGAGTTTCTACAAATAGTATAGATGTATTCACCAGACCTGTTACCAATCCAATTATAAATATTACAAGAGCCTTAGCCTTGGTATATGCATTAACCGAAAAGTCAACTACTGGGTCAACTACCTTATTCAGAAATGAATACCATAGATTAGAAAAGAAACCGGCTACAGTATTCCATGTATCTACAAACCAATTACCTATCTTTTCAAAAAATGATTTAATCTTTTTCATATAAAATTCCTTTCATATAAATATACAGATTTATTTTAAATCGGTTTTTGCACGGCGTTTCTTTGGTTTCAAGGTTGAATCATCAAAACTATCGGTGAGCTTCTTTTTGCTCTTAATCTTAACCTTTTTTGCTGGAGGGATTTCTATATAATCGTCCAAGTTAATTTTTTTCATTTTAATCTAATCTTCAGGGGTTCAATTTTTTTTAAAAATTCGGTTATTGTGTATGTTCCACCTATATCGGTTCTTATCTTAACAACCATAAGTGCATCTGGATTATTTTCTGTCATCTTAAGTAATATATTCATAGCTTGGCCACCCCAAAATACACCAAAGCCATTATCTATACCTAATAAATTTGAATCGAAGCCGGCTGTTTCTTCTGTGTCGCCGGGCATCTGTAAATAGTATTCCATATTATTTGTTAATAAATATCAATTCTTTAGAATGATCTTCCAATTTATTGATAGTAATTAGTAAATTTCCTATTTTAAATTCACCTATTTCACCACTATCTTTTATAATTTCTGATAGCTGGGCGGTTATATCATGGTCCGATTGAATGTACGTATTACCATCAATATTTACTATTACATCGTAAAAGAAATCCATTTCACCACCATCATAGAAATTGTTGATGTGTTCTCTTAAATCAAATAGAGTATTATCTTGCTCTGATTTGATATACGAATCAATTTCATCTTCGGATAAGTCGCATTCAATCCGCGAAGCCCAGGGTTCTACTATGTGTAATAACTGCTGTGTACAATTATCAATTTTAAATTTGATAATATATTTAGGTGGAATTATTGGTTTCATATATTCATCATGCTTAACCATATGGCCCCATTTACGAATAAAATTTCGCGTTGACTTTTGATTTTGAATTAACCATTCATCTGTTTCACGATTCTTCATGAACACTTGGCCAGCTGGATTACGTGTAGCGCCATCTGCAAATCTACTTCCGCGGCAGGTCATATGATATACATAACCTTCCCATGTTTGAATGAATTTAACACCATTCAATTGAAAGCGATTGAAGATATCTGAATCTTCTTTTGATTGTGGCGCGAATAATGGATCATGGCCTCCAATTTCTTGAAAGTCTTTTTTCCAAAATGCCCACGGTGCAAATATACCTTCTGTATTTTTATATTCTCCATCGGTATGTACCAGCCATAATAATAGAGCATCTTCATCAAATTCCTCGGTTTCAATACCAAAATCCATTATAATTTTTTCCGGACCAGGTGGATGTAATGGTGGTTCTATTCGAGTAAGTGATACTATTGTTTTTGAATCTGAATTACCTATATTCTTTTCAATTGCATCTAATGCGACTGGACATAAATACATATCCGCATGAAATATCATACAAATATCATGAGTTGCAACTCTATTTACTAAATCATCATATAAGATAGTATGCCCAAGACGTTTCGGGCCAGCGTTACGCATCCATTTGAAATGTTCATCACGTTCAGCAGTATCTTGGCACCATACATCAGTACCATCATCAGAAAAGTCATCTGCCACACAAATTTCTACGGTATGGTCTCCTTGATTTCGTCTAATGGAATCATATGACCATTTAAGATATTTTAAATTATTACGAGCCGGTTGAATTATACTAATATTCATTATTGAAATTTATCATAAAATTTACTTAAAAAGATACGTTCAGAATAATGTGTATCATAAGCCTTCTGTGTAAATATACTACATTCTTTGTAGAAATCCAAATCTTGAGCTAACTTTAACATAACTTTTTTAGCAGAATGTATATCTCCTACATCTACTGTAGTTTCTGGGTGGCAGACCATTTGTGTATCCAATCCATTATAACCAATACATGGTATACCAAGGAATGCACAGTTTAGGGCAAACGTTCCAGCTGCATGTGTACGCATCAAGTGTATTCCTACCTTATACTTAGACAGCTCAGCTATCCAATCTACCCATTTCATATATGGTAAATGAACCAGGCCATCTACTTGTTCTTCTCCAACAATCTTTCTACCCATTGACGGTATATAGACTGTATCGCTGTATTCTTTGGCTACTACATACGAATCAAATCCGCTGTACCACGAACAGAAATTACCACCTATAATAACATCCTTTGTTTTTTCAGTTAATGGCCTGATAATAGAATTTTCAATCATAAGAGATTGTAATGTATACACGGATTTATCTGGAAAATGTCCCTGATAATATAGTACATCAGACTTATTATGTGCAAAAATAGTATCTACCCGACTTAAAATACCATAATAATCAAACTGTTGTTCAATTGGGTAATCCTGCCAATACCAATTCGGTCCTTCTTGCATGACTGCCAATTTACCACATGCCGGTTTCAAAGAACTTAATATGGCGTCCCAGTCATACTGGCCTTTTTTTGGTATAATTATTATACCCAAATCATGTGATTCAAATTTACCGTGGTCCGGATTATTTTTATTTGGTAGAGTATAATGATTAGCATCGAGTGCACACATCCAAGCAAATTCCGTACGCATTTGTTCGAAGTTACGAGGTACCTTACCGGTAAATGTGTTTTCTGAAAAAAATGCTATTTTCATAATTTTCCTTTTAATAAGAATCCAATATAATGATAGATTCCATCGGGCATATTTATATCTTCTAAGTTTGATTTCCAAAGAACAGGGTAGCCTCTGATATCAAACGTATCCAGTGTATAATGTGATATGTGTTCACCAAAACAATCATCTACCGTATCTACTGTGGATATAAATGCGTATTCACAATGGTCTAAGATATTATCAATGATTTTATAATTGACTCCTTCTTCTATGTGTTCAATAGTTTCAAGGCATGTAATATAGCCAAAGTCAGCTTCAATTGGATTTAATAAAATATCCCTACATTCAAATGTACATAGTGGCGACTTTATAGTTGCTGCATCTATAGCAGTCTTGGAAAAGTCGTACCCTGTACATTCCCACTCTGGATGATTTTGTTTAAAATATTCAATAGCGTATCCTGCTGCACACCCTACATCAAGAATACTATTACGTTCGAATGATTCGCCATTGATTCCAAGTATATCGGACGCAATTTTAACATAGCTTGAATCTTCAATTGTGGTGAAATCGTATTCGGTATTTACTTCATACTGTTCAGTATGTTTCTTTTCCCAGTAGTCAACTGTATTATTTCCTCTAAACATTATGCGTAAAATTTTACCCAAAACTGCACCATTTCGTCCATCATGGCTTCAAATGTATATTCGGGTTCCCATCCTAATTCAGTTCTTATTTTAGTTGAATCGCCTTTTAAATATGGTAATTCTTCTGGTCTAAGAAACTTTGGATTTTGTACAACGTAATCATTATAATCAAGTCCCAGACTACCGAAGACATAATCGCACATTTCACGGACTGAATGTGTCTTGCCTGTAGATACTACGTAGTCACCTGGTTCGTCTTGTTGTACAATGGAGTGCATTGCCCTAACATAGTCCTTTGAGTGACCCCAATCCCTATATGAATCGATATTTCCCAGTTCCAACTTATCTTGCATACCAAGTGATATACGAACCGCAGCCTTAACTACTTTATTAGTAACGAAGTTCGAGCCTCTACGTGGTGATTCATGATTAAAAAGAATACCATTGGATGCATGGAGCTTATAGGCCCGTCTGTAATTACGTACAATGTTATATCCAAATACCTTTGCGCATCCATATGGAGATACGGGATTCATCGGTGTTGTTTCACGTTGGCAATTATCCTCATCAACTGATAAACCAAACATTTCCGAACTACTGGCTTGATAAAACTTGGCTTTTGGACAACTTCGCCTATAAGCTTCCATCACATTCAATACACCTATGGCATTTGTTTGTACTGTGAATTGTGGAATATCAAAACTAATTCTAACGTGGCTTTGTGCTGCCAAATTATATATTTCATCTGGTTGTATGTCGTCCAGTAGTTTTTCTATTCCACCTTGATCTAATAAATCACCATAGTAGGTATTGATTTTATCTTGAATATCCGTTATACGGGTATCTTGATGTTCTGGAACAGAATTTCTGCGGACTATACCATGTACTTCATATCCCAATGAAAGTAAATATTCGGCCAGGTACGATCCGTCCTGTCCTGAAATTCCCGTGATAAATGCTTTTTTACTCATTACTTGTTAAAGATTTTCATTTGTGTTAAATTTGTAACCCTTGAATTTACCTTTGGTTACGGGTTTCTTTTTTTCAATACTATTTCGTATAGCAGTAATTGATATTCCTAATGTTTCGGATGCCTCACTAATAGTGGGAAACGTAACTTCGTTTTTATCACCATCTATACATTTTACAGAACAACCAACACCATACATAGGGTTATTAATCCCGTGTTTAACTTCACTCATTTTATCAATGGTTTCCTTACGATGTTTTTTACCATACATAGGATGATTTTCACCCTTTATAGAATCTGATATACGTTGTTTAACATCGTCATTCCATTTTGTCCCAGTTCTTGATTCCGATATTTTTTTCTTGGCTTCATCAGTATGTGTTTTACCATACATTCCATTTTCCTTACCGTGATGTACCATTTTTAATTATTAAAAACATCCATCAACGAAATGTCTGGCCAATCATTAATATCCCATTGGTGAGGAATTGTTTCTACTGCTTCTGCAAACTTATATATGCCTTCGGCTGCCGTTTCTGGCGTCATATAATAATGATATCCCATCGTATCGATGTTTTGTTCACGCCAAGGTACATCTGGCAATCTACCGTCATACGACATTTTTTTTAACGCCACTGCTTGATCTATATTATCAGTTAATATCATTCCACCCCGACCTAAACTAAGATGCTTTCTATATTGAAATGATATACACATTAATGTATTGGGTACATATGTATTTTCACCCCACAAAACTGCTGCATCTATAATATCAGTCGTAATATAGTAATAGTCCGACCAAGTACAATCAATCCATTCTAAATCAATTGACAATTTATCTGCTAAAAAAGGTACTGATATGTATGTCCTGCGGGGAGATTGCATTTTATCGGCCTTAGTATATCTTAGGCATAATTCCAATCCATGTGTACACGAATCTACTGCTACACCGTACTTAGCACCAAAATAACTGGCTACTATATCTTCGAAGGATGTTATTGTATTAAAGCTCATTTTATTGCTTCCATATTTAAACTAATTAATGTACCATTCTCTTTATCCATGTGTGGTAGGTAAGCCTGTGAATGATCGTCATACATACTGTGCTCAGTATCTTTCCAATCATACATACGTACATAGTTGAATCCCGCCTTAAATAATACCGATTTTAATCTAGCATAATCATATGCTGTCTTGTGATATATTGCCTTACCATCCATATACATTTTGCCGTATAGTGGGCCCAAGAAAGATTCCAATGGATATTGTCCGGCCATATATAAAGAAGCCATTGCGGCGAAATTAGGAACGGCTATTCTAATTGTTCCACCTGGTTTCAATTTACGATACCAGCCATACATCAAAATCACAGCCGCATCATAATCGAAGTATTCTAATACATGACTGGCATATATTAAATCTACGGTGTTATCTCTATATGGTAGAGTTACAATATCATGTGAATCTAAGTGACTATAATCGCCGCCGTCAATATGTACCCAATCTTTACCAAAGTTTCGCCAGCCACATCCTAAATTTATTTTAATTTCGTTCATGTTTAATTTATTCAAAGTTATATCCAAAAAATTTCAAATCATCCGAGTGCATTTCAGCCACCAAACCAATAGTATAATCATCATAATATGTTCTAAAATCGTTGTGTGATGATTTTCGTTCATGTTTTGAAATAGTTACATCTATACCAATGGAATTCAACATATCAGGCCATTTACCAATGTCTTCCATTTTAAAAACAGCATTAACATATTCATTTCTATCAATTGATATCCAGTCTATCATTTGTTGATATTTGGGAGTCAGTTTACCATTATTATAAAATGTCAGTTCATCCCTATATTGGTATATATTTTTCATAAATTCTGGAAACGATAACTGAGTCCATTTAGATTCTATACTAAAATCATTATCAACACTAGCATGTACTTTTAAAAAATGATACCAAGATACATACCATGAATACGGATTTCTGACAAGCGAAAATGTAATTAAATTTTTAAAGTCTATGTTTTGTAATCTACATATACCTTTAATATCCGTTAAGGATAAGTGGCCGGTTATTGGTCCTTTATTTTCCCACCCATAAATCGTGTCTATTTCATCATACATTGACAATACTTTTCCGATTGTTGTGCCGCCGGTTTTTGGTATGTGAACAAAACAATAATGTGCATTATTCGCATCATTTTTAAATAAATATGCCATTGGTTATTTACGTTTCCAACATTCCCAAACAAACGGATATGAAAATACAAGTTCATGTGTTTCTTTCAATCGTTCTATTATTTTTGCTCTATCGGATATAGGATTAACTGCTAAGTAATGAAACTGAACCAATATACGGTCAACCTTATTAATAAATTTCGAATCTATAATTTCATTAAGTAATTCATATTCTCCACCTTCAATATTAATTTTTATCAATGAAATATCATCAATATTGTTTTCTATTACAAAATCACGGAATCTAACCTTACTGCATGTTTCCTTTGACCCGGATGTAAATTGCGACGATGAATTACCATCAACCGAAATTTCAAATGTAGAATTAGAATCACCCAGTGCAAAATTATGTAGTGTAACGCTATCCGGTAAATGTTCGCTTGAATATCGATAGAAAGATTGTACTGGTTCGAATGCATGTATACGTAAGGTATGTTTATTACGTAACATAAGCTGATTATAATAATCGCCTTCATATGAACCAACGTCGAACACTACCGAGTCTTCATTTAAATCAAAATATAAATGAGTTGAATCGCCACCGTTTGAAAAAAACTGGTCAAGCCAATGACGCTGTACATGTCCATCTACTGTAGTTCTAAAGTCATCGGGACTTAAATCTATTATTTCTTTATCTGATGTTTCATGTAAATTCTTAAATACATTATCATATATCCAATCTTCTTGACAATAATAATTACGCATCATCGCGTTGTTTTTCATGACAGAATGTAACTTACGTTCATATAAATCAGTAGTTAGTGTAGAAAGTATATCATCCAATTCCGATATAGTATCGAACATTATAATTCCGTTTTTATCAAAATAATTACCTATTGCATTTGGTCCATAGTAAATTGGGATAGTACCAACGGCAAAACAATCTAGTAACTTCTCTGAAAAGTAATCCGGTATCTTTGAATTTTCCACTACAATTGAAAATCTATATGGAGCAAGAATTTCTTCTTTATAATCAAAGTCTATACCTGCCCCCGAACCATACCTATCTACATCGGGAAACATTCTAGCAATTTCATGACGTAGTTTATGACCGTCAGTTAATTTCTTGTTAGAATATATAATATTTACATCCTTTGATTTTTCATACACGCCTATGTTATCTTCTAATACCCATGAGCCACCAAACGGATAATATATACATTTTGTTGGATATTTGTCAATCAAGTCACGATTGTACGTCAATATAAAATCAAACAAATCTATAATGGTTTCTATATTAGAATACACATTTGAATTGATTTGTGGTGGTTCTATTATCATACCAACCTTATATGTGCTTTCCACAGAAGTTACCAACTCACCATTACACATCCAATCATCTGAAAATATAGTGATACCATTGTGCTTCATTTTATTTCTAACCCATTTCCAATTTTTAGGAATACGATTATCAGTCATTGAAAAATGACCGTTGTCTCTGTCCAGGTGAGTAAATCCGCCAAACAAATTTACTTCCATTATATCTTTATCCATGATTCTGGTATTATATCTTTATCGCTTAAATTTCTTTTTTCGCCGAACCATTGTTTAGGTGCAATTACAACTTTATCGGGGTTTTCATTTAGCCATGCTCCCCACCAAGAAAATGTAGAGTTGGCAATAATATTGTGATTACATTCAGACATTATCAATAAATCCAAATAATCATCACAATCACATACAAAGTGTTTATTTGATAACGACGAAAATAATTCATTATTCATACACCAGTCAATGTCATCACTAAATATAAGGAATAAAGCTGATGAATCAAAATAATCTATGGCATTTTTATAATAATCCATCGGAAGTATAGGGTGCATTTCTGATAAATTAGTGTAATCACCCCTACGTACATGAATTGATACTACGTTGCCAGTAAATGGTAATAACGTGCTTAGATTCTCCTGTACCGGCTTCATCATATCGTCATCGTGTTTGAACATATTTAGTATGGCCTGACGATTGTGAACAAAGAATTTTTCCGATTGAAAGTAACCAGAATATTTACAGTTTGGATAAAACGGTGTATCACTGTATGTAAATTCTGGTTGTTCATACGTCATAGTATGATTTACACTTGGGGTAGTGCGTATTTTACTAAATATATTATTTGTATATCCGCCAAATTGAGGCGTTTTTAATTGAGGAAGAATTAATGTTGCATCGTTGTCCTTTGCCATTGATATTCCGGTAGCAACCTGAAACATCAAATTACCTAATCCATAATTATGTATGCCACCAGGCGCACCAGGACCCTTCAAATCAAATGTAATATTTGATGTAATAATTCTGTCCATCGGTGGCTTAGTTCTAATTCTTTTTTCTATTTCCTTTTGTTCTTTCTGCCTAACGGATCCTTCGTTATTTAAATCAGCGGACCTATTCAGTATGTACAATATATCATCACATCTATAGATATGATCCTTACCAGCCATTTCTACCATTGGAATACATAGGGCATGGTCCCAAGCGGCTGAGAAGTATTCTCCCGTACAATCATCTGTTAATCTATTGGTAGGTATCCTACTAAACAAATGGTACTTATACGTCTTTAGATGGGAAAACGGGAACGGTGTGAATCTATAAGTATTAGCTGAATCTACTGCTTGGTCTATACCCATATTATAATGGCCGCCTGTTTCACCGCTTGGATACATTTGGTATTGGCCATAGGTCATCCATACAGCATTGTCGGTATAAATTTGGCTTATATATTGTAACGTAAATACACTTGATAACCAATCATCACCATCAACTTCAACTATTATATCTTCATCTGAAATTAAATCGTTTACCTGTAGCCAACTAATTCCAAACATATAGGCTTTACCTTGACTTCCATTATCATCGTTACGAATTACATGGCACCTATCATCACTATGAGTTTCATCTAGTAACGTAGTATACGTACCATCAGTAGAACCATCATCAATGTATAGGTACAATACATTCTTATAACTTTGATATTTGTTCATGGCTATATTCATTCGAATATAATCATTTACATTATAGCATGTAGTTATAACTACAAATCTATTGTTCATTGATGAAAGTTTTATCGAATTCTTGGCCCTCATATGGCCCAGTCTTATATTCCAACACCCGTGTACCGTCTTCCAATATCAAATAATTGTGGCCACCCTCTAAAGTAAAACTGGCGTCAAACTGATTCAATATCATCTTACACAAAACACCATCATCCAAATCATAGAAAGTACATTCAACTTTACCACGTAATACTACCCAAGATTCCTGAGCAATCTGATCTGTATATGAACGATGCTTCTTTATATGTCGGTGCGGAACGAATGTTTTACCTTCTCCCATACCAAGTACGGAACACTGTAGGAAATTTTCGCCTGATATAATATCTAATCTTCCATCATATTTAGAATCAAGTACATCGGTAATTACCATGTGCAATAGCTTACCCGGTTCTACCGCTGAATATATTTTGTTAATCATAACGTATTATAAAATTCGTTTTGGCGTTCTTGTCTATTAATATCCTTAGCGTGAAATAACGAATATTCTGTTTCGGTAGGTAGGAATGCATATGATGCAGCGCCTATTATTCGTTCATGTACGTGATTCGTCCATTGTATTGAATCCTTATTTCTATAGATTCTACTTTGAAAGTCAGGAAAATTGACTCTACCCTGATCATCTTGTATCCATCCCCATTTACGAATATGATGTGGAGTTATACCTTTAACAATATTTACCCGGGGAACCCACAGTAAATCGGTTGCTTCATTTTCAACCAAAATACCTGGCAAGACTTCCAATAAATGTTCATCTGGAACTTCATCGGCATCAATTTGAAAAATCCAATCACCGTTACACATTGAATTCAAATAATTCTTCTGGTCCGCAAAAGAGCCTTCAAACGGTCGCTCATACCACATATATTCCGAATTAACAGAATGTGATCGTAAGTATTCTTCTACGTATTCATGGCCGTTTTTTGAATCATATAAAACTACAATTTCATCTTCGGAACGCTTGTTGTCTAATAAATGAGTAATCAAATGCTGTATTTGATGTAGTTCATCTTTGACCGGAATTGCATAACTAATCTTCATTACTGTCTACTTTAATTGGCTCGGGAGCAGCACATGGGTATTTATTTTCTAATTCTTTGCCGAATTTATATTCTATTACCGATGAATTTTTAAATGAATCTGTTAGTAAAGTTCTATAGGCTTTCTTAACATCTGGAAACCGTGAACTCTTTATTGTATCTAAATAAAATCGTTGAGTGTTGGTTTCGGTAATGTCTACCATTGGAATTTTAACCATACGCTTGTTGTTAACGCAAACAATACCCAGTTCGGTTATTAGCCTTAGAAATACATGGCGGGGAATATCATTCATCTTAATAACATGGCACATGCCCGAATTAATGGGCCAATCTGGACTAAGTACAACCAACATATATTTTCTCGCTTCACCTGTTTTGGTATTGTAGTTTGCTTCTACTATCATACCATGTTCAAATTCGGCTGGTGTGATGCGGCTCCGTTTCCGTATATTATACTGATGTTCAATTAATCGGCTCATCGTCGGTATTTATTAAGGTTTGTTGTTCGAAGCTGATATCACCGAGCGAATACCCATTTATGTTTTTAATTGCATCTAAATGACGCTTGTAATATTTGGCGTTTTTCATATCAGCTTCAGACGTAGATTCATTATCTATTACAGGTGCGTAACACCATTCCCAGCTTTGTAATGTACCGAGAGGAAAAACTATACCATCGGATGCTTCTACTACAATTGGATACCAATACGATTCACCATCGTCATGTCTCAGATTTTTAATTAATTCTGGAAGTCTAGCTTCGTATCCATCTTGACCAGTTAGGTTTTCATCTGGATATTTGATATAATTTAAAGGATATTCATTAGTGAAAAATCCACTTTCAATATCATACTTAGATTTATTTCCCTGATCGTCGTGTTCGACTAGTACAGATTGTTTATCTGTAAATGGGCTAGTTTCCCATGTTCCGTTTGTCATTGTGCTATCTTATTTAATTTTGGAAGTTTTAATTCTACTTTCTTTGAAACGTACTTATCTAATATGTCACCGAATTCAACCGTCATGCTTCCGTGATTAAATTGTTCCCTTGATATCATTGCTTGCTTTCGCGCATCGACTACATAATCAGAATAACTTTCATACACGGCTTTTAGTATATTACTTGCAGTTGGATAATTAACATAAAACCATTTTGATTCCGGAATAATTACATCTTCCCATACTGCTGACGGGTGTACATTTTTTAGTTCACCAGGAAGTAAAACTGATTTTGTTAGGAAATCAATATGACCGGACCAATTACTTGCAATTACCGGCTTCTGTGTTACTGAAAATTCTAGTAGTGGCCTCCCAAAACCTTCACCGTGAGTAAAGGAAACCATAGCTTTGATTTTCGGGTGGTTATACAACCCATTGACTTCAGCGGGAGTTAAGTCACCGTGGAACAGATATACCTTCGGTAGATCCTTTTTTTGATATTTGGATGTAATAGATTCAATTTGTGCTATCATAGTATTTCTATCGGTAACACTGAATCCTGATCCACTTATTTTAAGTATTAGTGCAGGTCTATTTCTAGGTGCCATACCCTTAAACGTTTGAATGAACGTTGATATAGTTCCGCCAATATCCTTTCTATCGTGGGTTAAATCACCTTTCAACCAATGACCCATGACAAGAAAACAAAAGTCTTCGGGTACTGATTCCATTTGGGTGACAATGGTAACTGGAATATCAGGCGTCTTATGGAATATGTCAGTATTAATACCTTCAAATAAAACTTCAATGGGCGTTTCAACCTTAAGTTCACCCACTTGTTGCTTAGTATTATTATCTACAATTTGTAGTATAGAATTTACAAATGATGCCTTAGAATGATTGGATGTAGTAATTACCAAATCCATATTATTACATCCTTCAATCCATTTTTGAGATACTTTATCGGTTTCCATTCCAGCCGTAATACCAATATTAAATTTCCCTTGTTTTTGAAATTCATTTGGTACTGTCACTTGAATCCATACGTCAGGTTGATTAAGCTGTTGGCCAGGCTGCGCAAATAAATTGGTAATATCAGTATCATTGGTAGTCAACGCGTTTTTATCGCATGACCCCCATCGCTGATCCATTATCTTTATATCAAATCTATCCAACGCAATTAAACTACGTATAATGTCTCTTGAATGATCGCCGTATCCACTTCTACTACTTGCCGGGCAACTTATAACTAATGATTCTTTCATTTAATTTTTTGTTTTAATCTAATTTGATATTAATTCTGTATTCTTGTCCATCCGGTACGGAATAAATAGCGTACTGTGGCGTCGCCTGAAATTCATTGAAATTAATCTGGTTGAGTATATCGATATATTTTTTTCCCGTTCCAGGTGTTAGATATGCTATAGTCATGTGAGGATGATAATCAGGAAACTTAGTCGTATGTGGTAATTTTCCCAGCGCTTTATTTGTTTCATTTAAGTTGGCACCCTTTACATCAAACTTAAGTACATCATAAAATTCACTACTGAAAGTAGATGGATTGTGTAGCCTACACGATGAATATGTGTAATCATCAAGTACTGATTCTACTTGGTGTTTACTTACACCATCATGTAATCCATATAACAGCGTAGCGTGCGGGTGTACTTCTAGCCCATACGTGTCACCGTTCGGCTCTTCAAATACGTCATTAGTAGCAATCATATCATGAATACGTTTCATTTCTGGAAATGAAAAATACAACATAGCGCAACCGAATGAATATTCTGCTTCCGCCAATAAACTTCTAAGTGATATCATAGTAACGTACAATTTGTATAGGTAACATCTTCTTTATGTGATACGTCAATGACCGAAAATTTATTTCTTGGATGAAATCTATCCATACACATATCCAACGAATAAACGGTTCTACTACACATATTTTCTTTTGTAAACCCGTTTTTAATTGACCATGATCTTCCAGCTGCTCCTGCTTTAATTCTATGGTCATCACCTTTCAAGTACCAATACTTCAGGCCATCACGTAGCGATGTAATAGGAGCAATCGAATCATATATATATGGCGTTGCGGGTGAACCTTGTAAATTATAAATTGGCCATAACGGATATACCCAATTTCCATGTTCGGTTGTGATGTTACCCGAACTATTACTAGCTACTGCATCGGTGAAATCATTAACCGTAAGTTCCTTACCGTCTTTAGTAAATCCCATTTGGTCCTGTAACCCACCGATGACGGTAGCTATGGTAGGTGTTCCTGCCATTAATGATTCCATATGTGATAATCCAAATCCTTCAGCGGACGATGGATTACAGGTAACATCGGCCAGATTATACAGACAATTTAACTCGGTAGTACTTATCTTTCGATTACTGAATATGATATTTACATCGGGTGCAAGTGCCTGTGCGACTGCTGGTAAATCTGTACCATGTTGGTCAACGGGGTCGGTGTGCATCAACAGGTAACAATCACTTCGTTGTTCTTCGGGAAGACTATCAACCATTAATTTAAATGCCAATATCAAATTAGACGGGCATTTCCGTCTTACATTTCTACTATTAAAAAATGCTACGAATTTTGGATCTTTATTTCCAAATATTGCCTGCTTAACTTTGGCCAGCGTAGGGTCTGTAGATTTAAGTGGTGTAAACGTATCTGTATCAATACCATGCGGTACATATGTTAATAATGGTATGGGTCTCCACGGTGCTTCCTGCCCAGTATTACCAACCAATTTCATTCTATTGACATCATCAGTTTTATCTTCTGATTCATAGTAGCCATGGCCTAGTACCATTCGATTTAAATTGTATGTTTGTTTTGATATAGCCATTAATAAATCACATGATTCATATGCGTTACGATTCCAATGTGGTGCCGGTAAATCATCCCATATATTAAGATATGCAATTGGAATAGTTTGCCTAATTTCATGTTCCATGTTGTACAGCCAGTCCCAAAATCTGGGGTCTGTAAAGTGAACAATGATATCAGGCTTTTCAATTAACAATATTTGTCTTAGAACATCAGGGTTACCATATCCACTAGCACAATATACTTTGACCGAAGCATCACCTACACCCGTTACAGTAGCTGCATCTTGGCTCATATCAAACACCTTACCTTGATCTTGATGATTAATTGCTCCACCAATCTGAACCCAATCATACGTGGCCACGGTTCCGTATACCATTTCTCTGGACATAGTTCCTACTCCAGATGGTAATCTAATATCATCCGATAATAGTAATACTTTTTTCTTTGGAGGCTTAGATGTATCTACTTTTCGTAACTTAGGTAACTTATTCATTTATTATAACTTTATTATAAATATCGCTAATATACAATAACGACTGGTTTATTTAATTTTTTTGTCTTATTTATTATATCGATTATTCCTTTATTCGAGTCACCTTTATCGATGAACACCATTAAATAATCGATATGCTTACAAAACATATCGTTTCTGTGAAATATATATCTTGGGCTGTATTCCTTCCCGTAATAGTTTTCATGACAGGCGGAATATAAATTAGCATTTGTATATGCCGGATTAAATTCTTTATAGTTACATTCAAGTTCAAGACAAAACTTCTTAGCCATCTTATCGGCTCCGTCTTTATTTCCCGTTGACACTATTTGTAGTTCGCTGCCGAATCGTCCTTTCATTTTCCAAATACTATCCTTTATTTTACGTCTATTCTGCCATCCCAAACTACCAACTATTCCGACTCTGGTTTGATTCTGCTTCCTTTTGGACATAATTCATAGTTGTCTTTAAATGCGCAAAATTTACAGCCGGTTTTCCATGCTGGATATTCCGCTTCTTTATTGTGTTTTCCTGTTTCTAAAAATGCCGTGGATATAAAAGAATTAAACTTTCGCTTTGTTCTATTCATACTTACCGACCCATGAGCCGGCCTAAACTGTTGAATACGTGATTGCGGAAAATCAGTATTTTCATATAACTTCCTCTTTACTATGAAATATTCAACTAAAATAGAATTAGCATCTATACCCAATTGCTTAGAATAATGTTCTTTATAAAGTCTAATTTGGTCGCCTTCAATCTTTTTTCTTGCCGGCTTCCATCCATAGAATGAAGATTTAATATCATATAGTACTACGTTATCACCTTCTTGCATTATAATATCTACAAATCCAATGAACGATACATTATCGTTACTTTCAACGGGTTGTAATATTGGAACTTCAATTCCAATTAATTTGCAATTACGTTTACCAAAGTATTTAGCGCGCTTCTTTAAAAAGAAATCTAATATTTCAATACCATCGTAATAACATTCCTTCAGATCATCGGACGTAAGGAAATGTACACCTGTTTTTTCATATTCGGTATTGTATTCACGTATCAATACTGCTTGCATCATTTGATGTAAGCCAAGTTTATTAGCTTCCTTTATAGAAGATTCATACATGACTGTTAAGTAGTGTTGAAGACATTCGTGTATAGCCGTGCCAAATATACTAAACACATTTGCATCAAATGACTTATGCTTGTCTATGTACGTTAGCTTCCATTGTCTGGGACAAGTCCTATACATATTAAACTGGCTATAGCTTACCGGGGTTTTACCCTGTTTGTAGGCAGCTATAGCCAGTTCCTTCGGAGATTTGTAACCTTTATTCATTACAGTAATATAGTAATAAATTATGACATTACCAAATAATTACTTACCCCATTTTCCAGTATTTACTAATCTAGCGATAATTCCATACACAGATAAATCTTCATATGTATCATCGATAGCCTCACCCACTTCGTCTGGTTGCCCCATCACTACAAGTTGTTTGATACGTTGAATTTTATCATTCATTCTAAAAAATAGGCCTGTCAATGATAATTTTATATCTTCCGGCGTTGTCAATGGGGTTCCCACTGATATATTTGCTGGGCCGTAATTCCGTTGCTTTTTACAAAACGTGACGTACATTTCATCTTGTAATCGCTTGAATTCAGTTGTACATAATGGATACATTCGTTCACAATATTCTATAGCTGTTTCGTTTCGTGTAAGCGCCAGAGTATCCGGTGTATCACGTACATATGGATTTGGTTCACTGACAGTAACTGGGTAATCGCCATACGGATCAAGAATAGGCAACATTGGCCGAGCTCCTGGAATTGTTGGTCTTGGAGGCCACGTGGTCCAATCCACGTAATGATACCACGTAGATAAATCCCGCGTTTTGTTTACACTTGGCCCTTCGTTACTCCGGCCCAGGGCTTCGGCCACTCTATCTTCAGTTGAGTCTTGAGCAACGGGAGTATTTTCAGTTTTATCGGTTCCACGAGTACCACATGGTACTACAACCTTTTTTTCGTCTGACATATTATTACGTTTTTGGTAAAAATTCTTTTCCGATTTCATTACATTCATCACATTTAAACACCTGTAGTGGAATCATTCGTTCCTTTCCATCCGGTGACATAACTGCCGATAGTGTTTTGAATACAAATGCCTGAACAAATGTTTGATTTCCACAGTTATTACATGTGTAATCAGTTAAATCTTCCGGTTTAATATTGAGTTGTGGTTCCTGTGGTACTGGTGGAGGCGGAGGGCCTTTACCACCCATGTTAATTGTCTTTCCCATAATTAATATCCCATCATTTGATTGTTAACTGATGCTGATTCATCCGGTACATCGGTAACTACAGCTTCGGTAGTTAGAATTGTACTTGCGATTGATACAGCCTTTTCAAGTGCAACACGAGTTACCTTAACAGGGTCAATGACCCCATCGGCTACCATGTCTACATAATTTCCTGTATTCACGTTGTATCCAAAATTAGCATTATCTGATATTGAAACTGTATTTAATATACTATTGAAATTCAACCCAGCGTTGACCAATATTTTAATCATTGGCGCTCTACATGCTTCAAGTACAATACCATATCCATACATCTGGTCTTGGTTCGCCGGGCCATCTACATCGGAATATGTGCCACCTTCCATGTAACCAACTGAATTAATTGCTGCTAGCAATCCGTAGCCGCCGCCGGCGATGACGCCTTCATCAACAGCCGCACGTGTCGCGTTTAACGCATCTTCTACTCTGTCTTTCTTTTCTTTCAATTCAATATCACTTCCGGCCCCAACCTTAATAACAGCAATACCACCAGCCATCTTGGCCAATCTATCTTGAAGTTGTTCGGTTTCATATGGCGATGTAGCCTGTTCAATCAAAGTTTTGATTTCTGATATTCTTGATTCGATATCAGGAGCTTCGCCTCCACCATCTACAATTGTAGTCAGTTTGTTTGTAATTGTGACAAGCGCCGCGCTGCCGAACCATTCAGAATTAAATTCATCTAGCTTCATAGCCTTCTTAGGTGTGACCACAGTAGCGCCTGTTAGTGCTGCTATGTCTTCTAAGATATCAGACCTACGGTCGCCGTAACCAGGAGCCTTAACAGCCGCAACTGTAATAGCACCACGTACTTTATTCACAATTAATCCAGCCAAAGCTTCGGCTTCAACATTTTCTGCGATAAGTAAAAGTGGGCGTGAATTAGAAATACAAAATTCCAATGGCTTAACCAATTCCTTAAGTGAAGTCAATCGTTTGTCAACCAATAAAATTACGGCACCTTTTAATTGAACATTCATATCTTCCTGACTTGTGATAAAGTGAGGTGACAAATATCCATTATCAAATTGCATACCTTCTACAATTTCCAATGAATCATCGTATGAATTACTTTCTTCAACTGTGATTACGCCACTTGTACCAACTTCCTTCATAGCTTCTGAAATAAGATTTCCAATTTGGGAATCATTATTAGCAGAAATAGTTGCGACCGACAGTACTTCTTTTTCATCAGTAATTTCTTTGGCCATTAATTGTAATGCACCTACTACTTGAGATACTGCTATATCCATACCACGTTTAAGGTCAATTGGATTGGACCCGTTTTCTACTTTCTTAAATCCATCCCTTAAAATAGAATGAGCCAATACAGTACTGGTAGTTGTTCCGTCACCTGCTTCATCATTAGTTTCAGATGCAACTTGCTTCATCATTTGAGCCCCAGCGTTTTCCAGATGGTTGTCCAAATAGATTTCCCGTGCAACACTAACACCGTCCTTTGTCGATACAAAGCCTTCGGCCTTTTCCAATACTACGTTACGTCCTTTCGGACCTAGTGTAGCTGAAACAGCGTTATTTAATTTTTCTACGCCGGTCAATAATGATCGCCTGGCATCAGATCCAAAATCTAAATTTTTCTTCATAACTTGTTTTTATTTTCTTTTAAATGTGCGCGCTGTTGCGGTCTGTCGGAGGCATTGGTGGAGGTGAAGGGTAGTCTGAACTCGATTTGTTTTTCGGTCCTGTTCTGTTTATAATAGACAATAAATCAGATTCTTGGACTGCCATCAATCCGTCTGTATCTTCCATTACTTTCGCAGATAATTTAGTATACAATACGATATCACCCACAATACACTGCATGTCACCTCTGGCACCAGACAGTAATAATAATCCAGGACCCACAGCAACTACTTCAGCTGTGTTTACACCTTCATCATTTGTTTCTGGTACTATTACTCCACCGGATGTAATGTCTTGTTTGGTGGGCTTTATTATTACCCGGCCACCAATGGGAAAAAACTGCTTCATAACTTATTTTTTATTTACTATTATAAATATCACTACTTTTTCTTAAAGCTCGTGAGCTTGGTTATTTTTTTCTTATCAAGACCATACGCCTGTAAGATAGATTTTACATCATCCTTATCCATTATTTCTAAATATTGAATCACTTCGCGTGATGAAACTTTATACCATTTAATGAGGTAATCAATCAGTTCACTATCATACTTAGATGTACCCTTTCCTTTAATGTATTTGTCATACGTTTTTACTTTGGGTAAGAAATCATAATAAACTTTATATACATCTCTTGGTTCTAATAATCCAATGGAAAATATTTGAAATTCATTTACGAATTCAATTAAGTCCTGGTTCATACTTAGAAATCTATTTATAAGAAATGGACTAAACGATTTTTTATCCAACTCACTTAAGGTATTCCAAGGTACTTTCTTATCCTTTATACCTGCTAAGTGTTCGAAGATTGTTTTTGGTTTCGTTGTACTCATTTTATATATTTACGTAGCTTAGCCTTTACAATATAGTAAATCATTGGGACAAATCCAAATAAACTTAGTAAAGAAAAATGTGGTTCTCCGCATGTACCTAAAATGTGGTGTATAATATGCATTAGTTTATAATATCTAAGATTCCCATAATGGTTGCCATTATATTAATTTCTGAGTCCACTACAAAGCTATCTTTATATTGGCCATCAGCCAACTTAATAATTACTTCACCTTGTTTTTGTGGAGCATACTGATCTACATTGTCATAAAGAAACTTAAAGAATTGAGTAAAGTCCTTAACCTTACTATCAGCTATAGTCTGTCTTATAAGTACAAACTTATTTTCAGTACTTGCCTTAGATGTTAGGTGAATCAAACATTCATTCATGTAATTTGCCTGAATGATAGATTGCTTATCTATTGTCAACTTACCATTTATTATTTGACTTTGTGCCGATCCCAATATACGTCTTATGTCAGGGTATCCATTATTAACAATAGACACTACATCCGCATTGTCAAAGGATACTCCTTCTGCGCTGAGGATGGACACGAGCCTCTTAGCCACGTCTGCTTTGTTAGGAGGTGTTATGGCAAATGATTGGCATCTACTCTGTATAGGGTCTATAATTTTTTCAACGTAATTACATGTAAGAATGAAACGTGTAGTTTTTGAAAAAGTTTCCATTAAATTACGAAGGGCTGCTTGGCCGTTCGGAGTCATATAATCACTTTCATCAAGAATACAAATCTTCCACTTTCTGAATCCCATTGAACTGGCAAAGTTTTTGATTTTGGTTCTTACCGTGTCTACGTTGTTTTCGTCAGACGCATTTATATAAAGTACATCCGCGTCAATTGAATTAGATATAATTTTGGCTAGTGTAGTTTTGCCAGTTCCAGCTTGACCATACAATAATAAATGAGGTACGTCTCCCGATTCAATATATACTTTAACTTTACTTTTCAGTAATTCATTACCTACATATCCGTCCAAATCGGCGGGACGATATTTTTCTATAAATAACGTATGTTCTGTATTTCCTATCATTATTCTCCAGTTGAACCGAATCCACCTTCACCACGTTCCGTATCTTCAAGTTCTTCAACCTCTTCAAATTCTACGGACGGAATTGGCATAATTACAAGTTGACCTATTCTATCACCTACTTTATAAATTTCAGCTTCTCTGTCACCCCAGAAACGAAGCATTAATTCACCTCTGTAACCACTATCAATAACACCAACACAATTAGATAACACCAATTGCTTTTTATATATTGAACTTCTGGGATATATCAGACCAACGTATCCAATCGGAATTTCTATTGCTATGCCGGTTCCATATCGTATAATTGAATTCAATTCATGTTCTATCGATGTGGCAGTTAAATCTGATCCGGCATCACCTGGATTTGCAATTGTAGGAATTACTGCCTTATCGTGCAGCTTCTTGAATTTGACTTTCAATTTCGTTTTCATAATTTTATTATCGACCAACTTCACTTAAATATTTAGATTTCATTTCGTCCCATGAGATACCAACTGCATCAATGTAATACAAATGGTCTGGCTTAAGCCTTCCTTCTGTATGTAGCTTAGTATAACGTCTAATTGCTTTAGGTTTCCACCAATTATTAATGTAATCAATACCCTCTACAAACTTCTTTTTCATAACAAGTTCGTCTTCGGATATTTTTCCACATAAAAAGTCATTGCCATTATCATATATAAATGCTCCGTAACAACCACGTTTGAACCCGTGCTGATACTTAGACTGTGATATTTTACATTCGGAAAATATTTTACTAATTATTTTCTGTTTGATTCCACTTACTGGGCCGCTGCGTGTATTGTCACCTTCTTCTATAGGGAGACCATCTTTACCACGTTCTTCTGTCACATTTATTTCATACCATTGAGTACGGTTTTCTTTTATCCATTGGTGCCACGGAGTATAAATTGAATCATCCGGCTTAATACTAATTTTCCCGGCGGATTCACCCAAAGTTTTGAAATGGGGAATAGCGTTATACTGTGAATGAATACCGTATAATGATGTTGTACCTACTGCTACAAGTGTCTGACCATACGATGATTTCCAATAATCCCTAACATCAGGGGTTGTTGTCATCGTTGCTATCAATTTTCCACCTAAGAAATTATAACCAAGTGGCTGTGTACATACAATGGTAGATGCTATACTTGTGTGGTTTAGTTTTCCGGCGGCAAATTTATCTTGTAAAGTCCACCCAATATATTTATCACGTACAGCAAGAGAAGTTATATCCGATGCCATTGATACTTGACCTAATAACTTACCACTTACCCTATCCTTTATATTCAATTTGACATTTCGTCCTGGGTTAGGAGTCCAACTCATAGTATGAATCATACGGCGTATGTGGCTCCACTTAGTAGATTCCTTTTCCGTTGTTACTATTTCAACGTAAGGGTCCAAGTTTTCTATTTCTCTTACCGTCAAATCATAATCATATATATCGGTGGGATTCCACTGATTATCATATAGCTCTGCCAGTAGCGATTTATTTTTAATCACGGCTGGATCTTGAAGTTCAACCCATTTTTTATATAGGGTTTGTTCTTCCACAGTCATACTTGCCAACGTATCTAAGTTCTGAATTAAATTCTGCTTTTCTTTTGTAAAATCAAATTCATCATCAGGTACTTCGCTGTCCCAAAATGGATTCATTACGCTAACTTGACCAAGTAATATTCAGATGTATAATCCGCCGTAGCGAATGTTAAATGACATAACCCTTTACTTGAAATCTTCATTGATGCACTTTCACTATTCTTATTAGCAACAAGAATTGACTTTAAATAATCTGCTGAAAATTGAATGGGCTTCATATCGCCGGATGATGTACATTTAACTACCATTGATACACGATTGGTGTTCAGTGTGGAATATCCTAAGATAATTTCGCCTGAGTCTGCTGAATAGCTAAATGTAAATTTATCACTATCAGGAAGAGCTGCTTTAGATTTGATGAATCGAGTGATGAAATCAATATCAAGTTTAATGTCAGCTTCAAAATCGGGAATCTGCTTCATTTCTGGTACATCGGGAATAACTGCCATGTCCGATAAAACGTATGTTACTGCTGTATTACTATCAGACAACTTAATTGTACTATCAGAGTGTCTAACCTTAATGTCAGAATCAAGTACAGTTAACATCGATTTGAGTTGACTGGTTGTATATATACCAAATTCTCCAGCAGGAAAATCGGGTTCGTTTGATGTTACATTACCCAACAATGTTTTATCATCGGATATAAATGATACATACATTCCAGCGGAATCTGCTGAAATTTTAACAGATTCAACTTCACCTGATAGATTGTATCGGGTTATAAATCCGTCTAATTTAGATTTGTTCATAGTTTACTTTACTTTTTTGGAGTGATTACAATATAAGGATAATTACTGATAATACCAAATTATTATCAGGTTAAAATGAAAAGAATTGTGATGCGGTTTCCAAATTTTCATTTGGTAGTTCCCATCCAAGTGACGTATAGAATTGTTCCAACTTCTTACCGATTTCACTATTCCATATCTGATCATAATCAATGTATGTATTGATTATATTTAGGATTTCATCGGAATCTTTGTAGCCTGTGAAGGCAACTGATTCCAATCCAAGATTATTATGTAGTAAATATACCCACTTGATTTTATCACCGTCCTTAATCGGTTCATACTTAGTAGTAAGATTATAATGTGTAAGTAGTTGATTATGGGCTATACATGATTTGACGTGAGCAGGTGTACCTTTGGTAAACGCACCTAATAATTGGTCTTTATAAGTGTATTTACTTATACCCTTTACACCTGAATTACGTCCCAATGATGTAATCGGTTGGTTAGATATATCTTTTCTGTATGCCAGAATTTTGTTATCCACTGCCACCTTATTTTCAACTTTAAGTATGTCCATCAGTACCTCAGACATAATAGTTTTGAAGTATGGTGGAAATGATGACCTACGTACATCTAGCCCCTTTACATCAAGTTTATCACAGTTAACCCCCTTATCATTAATAATCCACTGAGCATATCGTTTCTTTGCAACCCAGAATGCGCTCTTAGCAATTGTTTCTTGTTTGATATTAAATCGATGTGATTCAATATTAAACATTCGAGTGGCCATAACATCATATGTCGAGTTAATATGATTTTGAATTTCACCTGCTACTGATAGAATGGCAGGTATCATTTGATCATCATTGTTTTCATCAATATCTGGATTACGTGTTTTTACAAGCGGCGTTGATTCGTAGAATACTGAGTCAGTTAAGTGTCCACGTAAATGTTATAATCTACGTGGACTTTTTCAATTTTTTTGATTTTCATAAATAATAATAAATTCACACCCTAGATGGGTTGTTATTTCGTTTTGTCTTATTTTATCCTTTTCAATTCGATTAGTATGGAATGATTCGTAATATTCAATTACGATATTTTTTTCCTTACTATATCCATCAACCCAGTAGCCAAGTTCTTTAATATAAAATTCTCCGCCATTTTCGGCGTGTTGGAGGTCTACTATATCAAGTTCTTTTGCTTTGGCCTCAATGATGGAAATTGATGATGGATTATAGTTTGGAGAAATACCATGCTTGGATATCAATTCGTCAATTCTCTTTAATCTTAGTTTCCTAACACTTTTGGGATTATCCATCGGATTCTTACCAACCGAAGTCCAATACTTATATCGTATTTTCTTCATCGCGGCGGTTGCATTTTTCTTCCAAGTCGGGTGTTTATTTCTAGTTTCTATCATTGAATCAATACTATCCTTGCTATGTCGTTTTCCTTTAAATGGATTTTTATCACCACGAACATCAGCGTGATTCTTACTTAGACTTTCTTTATGTTTATCACTAAATAATTTACCTGTCTTAGAACAACTCAAACATTTCTTATTTTCAGCTATAGCTTTTTCATGAAACCATTTAGTTTTAATTGTTATTTCGATGCCGCAAGTGGGACAATTTCGTACATATTTTCATCATCATATCTCCTATAATAAGTATATGATTATTCAACTTTCTGTATGGAGTACTAGACAACAATATCATCATCTTCCGTTAATTCACCAACTTGCTTCTTACTACCATCCATTAACGTAACAAATTCATTTACACCAAATATTAATTCTTTGCCATTTTCTAGTGTGAGTTTATGTGGATTTATGTGTTCATTGTAGTATGCGTTGGCAATCTTTTCCGTAGTTTTAATAATGGTTTGACCACACTCTGTAACAGCTGCAGCATTATCAAGGTCATAAAATCTGAACGTGGCAAGCCCAAGACAGCCATATAAACTATTAAGCATGATTTTTTGGGTATGCTGCCTTCTATCGTAGAATTTATACAAATCGGTGGCTCCGGCCTTACCGTGTGATTTCATTAACTTTGTATATTCTGTTCGTTTTTTAAACCAAACATCTAAGATTTCTGCAATGACACCAACTTTATCCTGTCTATACAATACACCATTGGATGATACCGAATAGTTAGATTCTGATAATAGCTCTTGGAATTTAGCTTTGTTAATAGCAGGATAATAGTCGCCGTGACTATCTTCAATAATGTATTCATCTATTTCATCGGATATATATCGTTCCGTAGTGAAATTATGAACCTTGCCCATCTTAGTTTCTGGACTAATATTTAGGCTCATAATAATACTTGGATACAATGATGTTAAGTCCAAGTCATATACCCATTTATATAATCCGGTAATAGGTTCCTTTACATATGCTCCTACAAAATCAAGTGCCACCTTATAATCAGTACCAGCTTCTTTTTCTAGTGGCTTTGATAATGTAAATGTTGATCCATCATATGAATCATACGATACAATAATATAGCTGGATGTAGATTTACTTATTTTTAATCGGCCTGTTCCAGGTACGTTTGTCAGTATGTTAGATTCCATATTAAGCTTCGTGGTTCCAACGGGATGCTTTCTACTTAATACTAATGACAAACGGGGTGGTGAATTTGTTGCAATTCTATTATTCCGTCTAAGGAATGTTAATATAGCACCTTCCAGCCATTTAGATGAAAAAAGAAAATCTTCATATTGAGTGTGACCGGCATGAGTAATTGAACGAGCAAGGTCAATGAATTGTAGCTTACGGTCCATATCTACCACAAGTTCAACGTCTACCAAGTTATATTCTACAAACGTTTCAATGTCATCTCTGAATAGTTCATCTAGGCTTCCAACGTATTCTATTTTACCCCTACCCAATACTTCCTTTGCAATAGTATCCAATCGATAATTTGCTAGTTCACTATATGTGAAGTTTTTATATAGAGCAAGATAATCAAGGGATGATACACCTGCTATTAAATAACGGCCGCGTCTTTCATTCCAATCAACTATACCAATCGGTGACAACCTATTAGCAACACCTTCCGAAAATACAGTCTTGATTCTGTTATAGAGATATGTAATATCAAAATAATCTATGTTCCACCCAGTTATAATGGTGGGATTTATTTGTTCCCATTTATTAAGGAATGCAAGTAGTAAGCTATCTTCATCTGGAAAAGATTGTACAATGGCTTTCTTAATCTTCTTATCTATTGATAAATCTGATATCACATATACATAATAATCATCTGTTGTAGAATCATGTAGCGCTATTGATGTGATTGCATTATCAGCATCAGTTAAGTCAGGTAACCCCGTTACCATTTCAACTTCAATATCAAACGTAACTACAGTATGGCCGGTGGAAATTTCATCACTGTCACCATACGTATCAATTAAGAAACGAATGATTGGATTTATATCGCTTTCGTGTAATTTACTAGTGGTATATTTATCCCATTCTCCAATTTTCCTTAATTTCTCCCCATAGATAGATTCAAATGCTCCATTAGCATCCGGTACATATGCATACTTATGGTATTTTTCTTGCTTGTAACCAAGCTCGTCATCCCAATAATGTATAGTATTGGTCTTCCTATCAAAGTGCACATTCTGATACATTAAACAGACATTGTTATTTCAGTGATGCGGTAGTTTCCCATATAGCTAAGTAAATCATGTGCATCATCTATCATAAATTTCATGTTTCTATCACCACCCAACCAATCCTTACGAATAAAATTGTCATATGATATGGGATTAGGTATATTGTACCCCATCGCTTTCGCGCGGTCTTTAATTAACCTAGCTGTCCGTGAACATCTACATACAATTACATCGGAAGTAGCTGCCGATTTACGTATCAAATGAGTTGTTTTTCCTGAGTTTCGTTTTCCTATATTTATTTGCATGTACTTAATTTTTTGTGTAAATTTTCAATCATTTTACCTTCGTTTAAAGATAAGTCATTTGCACGAGATATACAACTTAATTCCGATTTTTTTCTAAAATCATCATCATCTAAAACGGCGTCCAATAAACTAAACAGCTGTGTTTTCTTACTGAAAAACTGGCCGTCTGGGTCTATTTCATGATAACAATCCGATTCTTGCCAAATCATAGGTGTGCCGTTCATCATACAATCAGTACCACTTACGGACCAGCCATAATTTGTCTGTCTCATTTGTATTCCAACCTTACACGTCTGTAATCTAGTGTAATATTCATGCTTTGGTACTTTTGTATTGTCTACCCATCCATGCGGAGGTGTACCATTCAATTGTGGAACCCACACTGTAAAGTCTTGTCGATGTGTTCTATATTCTTCCATTAGTTCCATGAACTTAGGATATCCTTTATATGCAGCGGCCCTATGATTGAATACAATTATATTTTCCGGATTGTTGCTAGCTGAAGTTACAATTTTTTCTTTGGGTAATCCTAAGTTCCAAACTGTAAGAATTCTATCCAATTTATCAATAAAGTCATCGTTGAATGTTTCCCTAGCTTCCGATAATACTCTGTTCTTTTGGTCTTGGGTATTTAAGTAGCACGTATCCATTTGAGACATACCAAGTAATTCAATTGGTAGCCACATCCACTTTGCTTTGCCAGCTCTACGGTCAATACCATTACAAGATTTCATTTCCCACCAATGGCAGTAACCAATTATCTTTGTGTCAATTGATTTTTTGTACCTACCTACTTGCGGCCAATCTGGCAGATGAGAATAAATTACATCGTAGTCAACATCCCTTAATATAGCCATCAACTTATCAGACGGAAACGCGCGCTGGTTCATCATGTCACCAGGAATATCAATTTGATGTTGCTTTACATTTGGTAAATTTAACTTTTTACTAACGTTTCCCGTTGGCATTATTATATGCCAAAAGTATTCACCATACTGATTTAATCCTTTGATGTGGTTATGTATTACATCTACAAACGAATCCTTTTCTATATTGGATGAATTTGTAATATTAGGTATAACCAATACTTTGCGAGCTGATGCGTAATCTATACTATCCCAGAATTCCATAAGTGTACAATATACACATTTTAATTGACATTACCAAAAATTTAACGAACTTTTTTCATACGATGTATAATGGTGGTGTATTTCATTCATAAACACATCACTATTTTTAGGATAATCCTTTTCAGGATGTTTAAGTAATTGCTTAAGATTCTTTTTGGACCGGGGATTACCTATTAACTGAATATATCTATGCTTGGACGCTTCTATACGTCTCCAAAATTCAGTTATATTTTGCTTACCAATTTCGCGTCTCAGATGGTCCACGTTACTAGATCCCCACTTAGAAAATACAGTTCTACTGTGAATCCACTTATACGGATTTTTTTGTAGTGACAATTCATAATTGGGCATTAATGCCAAATCTGTATTGGTTCCCTGGTATATCCAATTTGTAGCCTGATATATCCTACCTAAATGAGCTTGGCTGGCATCCGCATAGGATATCAGCGCTTTAATATCAGGGTCATTTTCCTTAATCCACTTGAATGTTTTACCAAGTGCATATGATTCTATATTTGACCCGTATCCATCATGTATATACAGTCGGGTCAATTCCAACACAGAATCTATCGCCAGTGTGTCTGAGACGCTCGCTGCCGCTGATCGACCAACAGGATTACCGTAGATAGCGCAGCCAATTAATACATCGTCTCCGAACGTATCAGAGCTACTATCGACGTAATATATACCAATAGCGTACTTACATGAAGACCATGAATGTGTGTAATGATATTTTACAATCATTTTTTTGGCTACCACAGCATTTATTTTTTTAATAAACACTTTTGATGTATCACAGTAATGTTTTCCTTCTTCTTTCATGATATATCGTATGTAAATATGTGCTTTGGTTTTGTATCAATTAACACAACACCTTCATCTTTTTCTTTATATCTTCTATTGATTTCGACGCCATACGGTCTATCTAACATTGACAATGTACGAACATGAAATTTCTTTCCGTCTACCAGTAATGATTTGCCAGTAGAAGTCAATCCCAAATATTTGAAATTTGATGCTCTATAAATTACACCTGTGTGGCCTTGTTCGCCGTCTGCATATGATATGACAAATTTCCAATTTGAATTTTTCTTTAACCACTTTAACGTCCGACTTACAAAAAATGATTCGGCGTTTTTAGGAGTGTCATCTATACAGCATAACCTACGTAGTTCTAAAACTGCCATCGGATTATCTGGATAATATTTTGCTCCTGCTGCTGCACCAGCCGGCCTAGTGTAAACACAGACACCGACAATTTCGGGAATATTAAATTTTCCAGGGCGTAGTAAGCAGAACGTATGTTTGTGTTGAATATTAACGTAATCGGAATAATGCCAACACCTCATAAATGTACGAATCGATTTATTAAACGAAGTGTGTTCTACCCAATATGATTGTAATGCCATTTTAAAAAAACTTGTTTATATACGATTCACGTACAATATTATCTCCGGCATCATATCTACTATTTTGCCCCTTTGGATACGGTAACACATCATATTTTTCCATTAATTCTTTTCTTAATTTCTTTTTTTGATGCTTATTTCCCGTCACCTGAAAGTATCTATGTTTGCCTTCTTGTTCTTTGAATGTAATTGTATATCCCATACCAATCAGCGCGGGTATAGATGATGTACCGTATCTGGCAAATATTGTCCTACGGTGAGTTTCTTCACCATTGACATATATTATCTTTTCTTTTGATGACATACCGGTATACATCCAATTAGTTGCTTGGTATATATATCCGTGATGACCCCAATTCTGATCAGCATACGATACAACATGCGGGTCTTTAATTAGATTCAGGCATCCGGCTAAAAAGAACGAGGTAATGTTTTTTTGATTTAATTCGTTTGTAACCAGCCTACTTAATTCGTATGGTGAATCTTCTAAATCAAATCTAGCGATGGCTGGAGAGAAAACACAAACTCCTTCAATGTGATTATTTATAAAAAGACCGAAAGATTTCGATATAGTTGGCATTCTTTTTAGATAATGTTTATCCAAAAGCCAATCAGTACATACCGATTGTTTTATGCTAACTATATTAACGTTCTTAGTATCTATCATTCTTAAATTATTTCACACGAACCACCTGCACAGGCTAGTTCACCTGTAAGATCAGTATTATCTTCCGATTCAATTATCTTACTTACATCGATTTCATGTAGGTTTTTAGACAACGATTCATATTCTTCTTTGGTAATATCCTGGAAAGGGGCTTGGACATAAGTATGATTTGAATAGGGTAGTACAGACAACCCGTTGTAATGATTTCTATTATTCCACATCCAATCACCAACTAAATCCCATTCATCATCCTTGACTGATATGGTAGCTGATATATTATGTGTGTTGTTTCCATTTCTATGACCGGGATATATCCATTCTGTAGATAGTTTCTTTATTCTATCCAATAAATCAAATGTAGATTCAGTACGAATTATGGCGCCGAATGGAGCCTTCTGTGGTACTTCAATCACCGCTGTATCATGTGGCCGGAAATATTCATCCTTTACTAATTCGGGATGATTTTTTAATAGATAGGAATAAATAGCTTCATTCTTACCCACTCTAAGTCTACGGAGATAATAGTCATTGTGCCATGCGTGAGCTCCAGATGATGTACCAAGAGTCAATGAAGTTGTACCTGCTGGCTTACCACATGTGGTTCTAGCAGCTTTATTAATACCAATTAATTTAGCTACCCTTTCGTTTTCATCATTTACAATTTTAGCTGCTTCGGTCATATCATATCCCAAAACAATACCACTTGCAATACCTGTCATACTAACTCCAATAAGTGCATCTTTTTCAGTAGTACGTTGCCATACAGGTCTAAGATAATGAAAATCAGTATAGGCCGCCTGTAGTGTTGCTATGAAGGATGCTGCTCTAACCCTATTATTATAATCTTCCTGTGATTCTATGTTAGAAGCATTTACCTCAACTAGATTACAAAACTGATATGGTCTAAGTGCAATTTCACAGCAGGGATTAGTGCCCCAATCTTTATCATTTGATAGGTAGATTCCTGGTTCACCTGCGCCGGATAATTCAATACGTTTCCATAAATCAAAAAAGAATTCTTTACTGATTCTATGTCGCATCAATACCGCTGAATTATTAGCTCTACCACGTTGCGGATTGTTTTCCCACCATGTACCACTTTTTGCTGATATCATATCATCATCATCGGCAGAAAATAATGCAATAAGCGCTGCTCTACGGATACCGCCGGCCAATACAGCGTCAGCTATATGACATACAATATCATAAACTTCAATTGGAGATAACTTATCACCGTTGTTTTTATTTGATAAGATACCTCCAATTTTTACTAAACACTCTTTTAATGGTTGGGGGCCCGGAGCCTTTCCACCTGATGTTATCAACAATGAGCCTTTTGGTCTAATGTCTGAAAAATCAAATTTAATCTGGCTACCACCAAATAAATAACTTTTCATTAAAACCTTAACTGCATCAGCCCAACCCTGAATTGAGTCATCGATTAAAAATCGTCTGGTTCTATTTGTATTTGGTCGCCTAATTTCAGGAAGAGATGCAACATGATGCTTTTGTACTGAAAAGCCTACGCCTGACCCACCCAGAAGTAGAAACATAATTTCACTAAATGAACGCCAGTCATCTATGGGTAGATATGCACAGTTATATAATCGATTGGGACTTATTTCAATTGGCTTCCCAGCAAACTGCATGGACCGCATTGAGGGTAAAATCTTTTTATCATAAACATATGTATATGCGTGCTCAATTTCATCTGTCAACTGTGGATATTTTTTTAAATGCATACCCTTATTTCGGTCAACAAGTTCGTACCAAGTTTCCCTTCTTTTCAATTCGGGGATGTATTTGGCGTACTTCATGTGCACCGTAATTTCGCTAAGTATTTTGTTGGATATATCCATTTAATTTTCCTGTATTTTTTGTTATTAGGTTTATATAAATATCAGCCATTAGGCTCCGCCAGTCAATTCTTTGAACTTATTTTTCAAATAAGCTCTGGAATGATCGTCGCCATTGGCCATCGATGTTGCCATCTTAGTACCCTGGCTAGAGTTTCCGTCGAACACGTCAATTTTTCCATTAGATGCATTCATTTGGGTTGGCAATGTAATACCATCAGGTCCGAATCTGTTTTTGATAATGTGAATTCTACCAGTACCAGCTATCTTATCATCCAACTTTCTACTTAGCGACATTACAACATCAGCGGTCATAATCTTACTGTAGTCTTCTGATATCTTGTCGGCACCGATCACATCATCTTCAAGTGACGATCTGTTAGCTTGCGAGGCGGTCCACAGTGGAACTTCATATTCACCGGCCAACCCTCTTAGATGTTCGTATATACTACCGATTTCATGTCGAACTTCTTTACTTGTCAATGTACTTCGAAGCAAGTCTGCATAATCCACTATAATTAAATCAGGCTTCACATCTTGAATCATACACTTTTCGATGTGACTTGATATAGTATTCGTTGTAGCTGATTTGGTATTGTAGTGTTTGATAATTAAATTACCGTCGAGTGTAGATAATCTACGTTTAACATCATCTAAATTATACTTTAAGTTTTGGTTTGGTATTCCTGTTAGGATTGAATCATAACGTAACCCAACATATGCTGCATTTAATTCAAGAGTATAATGTAAAACAGTATAGCCGGCCTTAATCGCATTTGCGCCGATGTTGGCCAATAACCAAGATTTACCAATACCAGCGGGGGCCACTACCACACCTAATTCACCCTTACCTAAGCCACCATCAATCAGGTCATCGATTACATCCCATCCCGTTTCCTTACATGCTCGTACTGATTCTTCATATCGTTCATCAATATTAACCATATAGTCATGGCCTATGTCACGGTCACTTCCAGCTTTCATAGCTGCATCAATCATTTCTTTAATAGAATCGTACTTACCATTCTTAAGTAAAGATACGGATTCCATAATAGCAGCTTTAAGCTTTTGATTCTTACAAAATTCTATACTTTTTTCCTTGACAAATTCTAAGTCAGCTGATTCTGTGTATTTCCATACATCTTTTAAATGGTCAATGACCACTTCCTTTAATACTTTATCTTCTATTTCCGCTATGGCAACTTTCATTACTTCCAACGTAACATTTGATTTATACTTTATAAAATATGCACGAATTGCATCAATTATAAATTGATTGGCATCGCTTTCAAAGTATTCTGTTTCTAATATATCAATTATTTGATTTAAAAAAACCCTATCTTTGAATAGGGCTGAAAGTAGTTTTATTTGGAATACATATCCAAATTCACTTAATTTGTCGGTCATGGTATTATGAATGTGTTTTTGATGCCATGGCATCTAAGGTGAAAAATACTTCACGTAACCACAAGTCTGGGTTTTTAATTGATCCGTTCATCATATCCTCAAGTATCATTTTGTTAATCATCATCTTGTTTAACCTGGGAATTGGATTAATAACTTGGTTTGATATTGAAGTTTTTGCATGCCCTGAAATATCTACTTCTTTAAGCTGCATTAATATATAGTTACGTTCTACTATGTCGAATGAATTGCGGACAGCAGCAAGTAACTTAAGCGTAGATTCACTGTCAGTTACAAATTTCTTAATGTCATCCATTTCAACCTTATCGGATTCGAATAACATTGGTATTATTTTTTGTAGTGTCTTCGGCCCAGCGCCTTTAATACCACCAATACCATCTGATGTATCACCTATGAAAGTTCTATATTCAAGGAAGTTATGAGCTTCAACTCCAAATTCTTCTTTAATAGTAGAATCAAAGTAATATTTTTTCTTTGTCGGACTCCAAACAGCTACTCTCTTATCTACCAATTGAAGAAAATCCTTGTCCGTAGACATTATGAAACATTGTGCTTCGGTGTATATCTGCTGAGAAATATATGCAATAGAATCATCGGCTTCAATGTTATCTATACATAAAACCGTCAATGGCATTTTCTCCAGATATTCCAACAAACGAACCATTTGCTGTTGCATAGAGATTTCTTCGTCTGCAACTGACAATGATACTTGGCGAAACGGAGTTACTTTGTTTTTTCTATTTTCTTTATATCCGCTATATAACTTTTTTCGTCTAACAGAGCCGCCCGCGCCATCGAAACAAATAATTACTCTGGTGGGTTTGATATTCTTTATGGCGTATCCAATTGACAATAAGAACCCAGCCATACCACCAATATGAACACCATTTTCATTTGTTGCTGGATTTGCTGCGAATGCACGAATAAAAGTATTGAGGCCGTCCACTAACAAGACCCTAGAATTAGGGTCATTGTTAAGTGTGGATTGGCCTTCTTTTATACCGTCTAGTATTTTAAAATATCTAGATGACTTACTCATTGTTCGGGAATATCTGAATCAAGTGTTATTTCATCGGGCGCAATATCAGCTGTCTTATATGACATAATCACAGCATCTGCGATACGGTCATAGATATCAGCTTTATTAGCCGGGTCTGATAACACTTTGGCCAAGAAATCCTTAGCTTGAAATTTGATTTCTTCTCCAGATTCTTGACTAACGTATGTATACCAAGCCCCGCCTTGTTTGACAATATCATAATCAACCATTACCGATAGCCATCCGGCTTCATCGCTAATACCCGAATCAAAATATATTTCAAATTCAGCGGTTCTTAATGGCGGTCCCATTCGATTCTTGACCACCGTAGCTTTCGTTTTAATCCCAATTACATGATCTTTACCACCTATTTTTATTGACAATTTTCCAATTGACTTTAATCGTAAGCGACATGATGAATGGAATTGTAGAGCCTTGCCACCTGATGTAGTTAGTTTGTCACCAAACATCACACCAAGTTTTTCACGTAATTGATTTGTAAAAACCAAACATACGCGCTGGCGGCCGATAAGTTGAGTAATCTTCCGCATAGCCTTTGAAATAACAATTGCTTTTCCGGTTGACCACCCATCTTTATTATAATCGGCGTCTTGTTCTAATTTAGTTGTGGCCGCTGCCACCGAATCAACTACTATAGTTACAAGTTTATCTTTATCAGATTCTCTAACTTTCAAAATAATATTTTCAATTATTTCGAATATATCTTCTATAGTTTCGGTTTGAATATATAGTAGCTTTTCTAAATCAATTCCAATTGCTGTAAGGAATTCTTCATGTATTGCGTTTTCGGTATCAATGAAAACAGCAATACCATCCTTTTTCTGTGTATTAGCCAAAACATGTGCAGCTACTAGAGATTTTCCAGATGCTTCCATGCCTGTTATTTCGGTAATCCTGCCAACGGGAATACCACCGTGCTTTCGATTTGATATAGCAAAATCGAGCATCGATGATCCGGTTGAAATCCATTCCGTTAAATCGGTAGGGGTTTCTTCCGAACCATCCAAAAAATAAGCGGTCTTATGGTCCTTAAATTTTTTGTTTATGCTGTCAGCTATAACTTTACTTAAGTTATCCTTGTTCATCGGAGTCATTCCAATTTGTAAGTATATGTCTAATATTAGTTAGGATATATTCTGTAATCTTCTGAATATTTCCGTTGAATACACCAAGCTTTACCAACTCAGCAGCAAGGCTGCTGAGTGGTTTTTCGATTTTAGCGTGTATTTCCTGTTTACCATCTGTATCAATTATTGGCATAGTATGATTACTTTTCGTCCGAATTAAATAATTTGTCAAACGCATCACCTGCGTTATCAGTGGAATTCGCGCTTGTAGTAGAAAGGCTGTTAGCGGTTGTATCCGTATCAGTACCAGATTCTACTTCGTCGCCAGCTTCACCAGCGAACTTTTCCAGCGCTCCCTTCAAGTCATCGTAACTTACTTTTTCAAACACATCATAAAAATCAGTTTGGTCATTGATGATTTTCTTTGCGATATCCTTGTCTTCCGTTGCAGGAAGAGCATTCGGCTTAATAAGAAGTGTGGTACTTGGGAAGTTGTTAGCATCCCCAGCTGTATACTTCACTACGATATCGCGGCCTGATTTCAAGTCTGTGATATCACCATAGTCCGGGTCAGCCATGTATGTAAGAAGTTCTTCGTACACTTTTTTACCGAATCCCCATAGTTTAACACCTTCACTTTCCTTTCCACGGACAATGACAGGTGCATACACACGCATCTTAGGATCCAATTTCCGTCCTTCTTTCCAATCATCTTTGTTGCCGGTGGACTTTAGTGCTTCGGCAAATTCAACAATAGGATCAGGTTCTCCGTATGTGGAAGGTGAAAGATAAGTTTTTCCTGCAAATCCATAATGGAAATAAGCTTCAATGAATGGGAAATCCTTATTGAATTGATATGGTACAATTCTAATTCGGTTATCACCACCGGCATCTGGCTTCCAGGTATAATTTGATTTCTTGGTTGTTGTTTTCTGTAGGTTTGATAACCTGTTTTTGATTTGATCTAAATTTAAAGACATAATGTTCTCTGTTTGGTTTTTGTTTGTTTAATTTGTTCCCAACGTCATTGTACTAATATAGTACTTTCTTTTTGATTTACCAAATTTTTATCTGAATTCTTTTGAAATTCTTTATTATCTGGTAGTTCCTCCTTCTTTATTATATTGTAAATATACACATAAACATTCGAAAATACAAGCGGCCAATGTTAACAAATAGTTAACTATACCTTCCATAGTATTTGAATACCCAATATAGTAACAGCTAATAGAACTGAAACCAGTGTTTTAAAGTTTATAGATTCGCCCATGAAATAGTAAGTTAAAAAAGCGAATATAATTATACCAATACCGAACCCTATGAATCTGCCAGGCCATATGACGCCATCGAAATAAGCGTAGGTATGTTTGGTACCCATTATCATAATGTATGTGACAAGTACCGAACCTAAACTAACAAGTAGAGGATTCTTTTCAATTACTGGATAAATAAATTGACCATTAATTTGAAACCACAATATAGACTGACTTATAAAGAATAGAATAATTGCGTATACTAAGTGAATCATTGAGTTATATCTATTACGTCATATAGTTCAGTACAAATATCAATCAATTCAAAGTTTCTAACTATCAATAACATATTTCTAAAGTCCGGCCAATAGATAGAATATTGTTTATCCAGTATTCCATTATTTAGTTCCATTATCAATTTATTTAGTGCATTTATAGTGTATAGCGTACTTGTTTCTTTTTTTCTATGAACCGATATTGTATCGGGGAGCATAGTGTACTTTGATTTATACGATACATTATACGTACACATCAATTCATCGTAATTATCGGCATTTTCCAATACAAATATTTTACTAAATGGTATATCGTGTGATTCTATAATAGAACTTATGTTATGGTCCAGTGTGGATGGACTAGAAAAGGTACATAGTAGTTGTGTTTTCACGCATATTCTCCAATTATGATTTTGACTTAAAACAATTTTGCATAGCGGTACTGTATGTCAATGTATTGTTTGTTTTGCCGGTTGCACCAGCCTTCGACCTGTAACTTTTCTTACCTATATCTATTGTATTACCATCCGAATCTATAGCGTATACAAACACTGTTTTGCCTGTTATATTACCTTCGGAATCTTTACTGAATTCATCAGTTTCACTTAATCTAAATTTCTGCTTAAATTCGTCAGTACTACCTACGCCAATACATTGACGTAGTATATCACCATTTACTTCTACCCCACCCATATTAATATCAAGGGCCTCACCAGCTATAGTACTTGAATCACCGGGAACATAGTTCTTTGTCGGATAATCCATTAAATCCAAATGAAATCCTCTAATACTTTCTTCTGCTTCCATTAACACTCCGACTTGGATTAGTTTATTCCCTACCTTTACCATAGTTTTATTTAATTCATTGACACGTTTACGCTGTAATGAAACCACACGTTTGCGTTGAACAGACAAATTTGATTTTACATCAATACCACCTGTATCTGGATGTAATGCTTGATACGCGAGGCCGATCTTGTTTATAACTTTAACATCCAAAGCCTTGCCATTACCCCCTGCAACCAATGACTGAATCATTCTGTATTTATCTTGTATCGAAAGCTGCTTAGCGCTTTTTCCAGAGGGTGCCAATAACTTATATTGATCTTTTATACCGGTTTTACCTATTATAGCCGCATCAATATTCTTTTTAATTGTCCCTTTATCGTTTTTTATAATACCCAATTGGACAGTTAATGGTAATTCTATCAATCTAGCAGCCATCGGAGTCGCCTGCTTGGTATAATTAGCTTCTATTTTAGATATCTTATTTGAATACGAAGTAACAATTGATTTCAATTTTTGCTTAACTGCCTTATTAGTTTTGATTTCACTTATATAATCTTTATAGTTTTCGCCTTCTTGGTTCAAGGTAGAATTATCCTGTATGTCACCTGTGGTAGTCTTATCTGAATGAAATTGAACTAATAGATTATTATTTTTATCCATAGCGAACGTAGCAGTATCAGACGGGTTCGTTCCGCTTCCACCTGCATTTATAAATTCAACTATATCTTCCTTATCCACCTTAGTTCCATTGGGTAATATAACGGTGTTAGCGTCAGCAACAGCCTTTACCTGAGATTCAATTGATTCAGATGAACCATAGTAAGTTTTTACTGTATCTATGGTACCAAAAAGTCCCTTGGATCGTAACGATTTAGCTCTATTAACAGTGTTATTAAACTTTACTTTCGCAGAACGACTTGCTACAATGCATTTACTATACAGATTAGGGTTATCTATATTATTTGGTATTTCACTTTTTTTAATGCCCGAAGTAGCCTTCTGTTCCTTACCAAGTTCACTATCCTTATAAGTGTCGTACATAGTTTGTGCCAAATCTTCGGTAGTCATTTCGTCATTATTCATTAATAAATGGACACCTTCACCAGACGCTATTTCATTAAACGCGCTTCCTGGTCCTCCAGGGGCCGGCTTTTTACCTGTATTCTTTTCGTAATTAGCAATTCCATATTCAATTACATCTCGTTTTACATCAAAGTCATCTTCACCCGAAGTACCATGAACCTTAGTAGGTTCTTTGTCATCTTGCTTATCAGACGATTGTTCATCAGCGTCTGATCCGGGCTCAGGTGTAGTTAGTGTTTTCACAATTGCGGCTTTCCGTTCTTCACCCTCTTCCTTTTCCCTTTTTAGTCTATCGATATCCGATTCAGATCCATCATCCGTTTCTGCATCTGTATCATTGGTTGATGAACTACCACTTGGTGCCGTCTTTGTTGGTTTCTTTTCAGTATCATCTTCACCTGTTAGCTTATTGTATGCTATTTTTGCCGGATGTGCATCCGCTCTAGTTCTTGCAGACTTAGCTTTCATTTCAGTACTGGCACCATCTTTGTCCACGTACTTTATCATTTCGTCATCTCCCACAGTACGTTCGGTGAGATGTAATATATATTCGTCAATGGCGCTTTGTGGCCACCCGTTCTGAATTAGAACTTCTCGAAACAATATTATATGAGAGTTGTTTTTTGGATCAACAACTCCATCATTTACTCTGTATTCCCAGTCGCGAATCAGTCTATGGATATTAGTGTTTATCATTTCAATTGTCTGCCTTCATATAGCCATAATGATTTCCTACACTACATCGCGATGGGAATTGCAATTTTGACTTAATAAGTTCTTTGATATAAATATCAGTCTTTTTCGTATCAAAGAGAAATGAATCATACGTATACAATACTAATTTGGATTCTAACGGAGATAATATATCAAATAATTCAGTCAAAATCAACACATTCATTTCGGTTTCATATGCCTGGATGAGATAGTTGAATAGTTTTCGTGGATTCATGTCATCAAAATTATCACCACTTAATCTACGTTCTGCAATCGGTGTTTCAATATACCCGTTCGATATGTACGATACCCATAGACGTTCAATATATTCATCGATTAACTTAAAAAAGGTTACGTTACTATATTCATCGGCAATTCCACCATATAACATTGTAAATGATATTGATTTGGATTGCTTATATTCATCATCAGTTATATCGTCCTTATCATAGTATAACTTAGCCATGTGTGTATGAAAACTATCATCGGGTGCATCATATTCAATAAGAGTGGATATCAAACGTAAGTGATATGCATCGTAATCAAATTCAATAAGCTTTCCACCTTCAAACCTGGATTTAAATCTAGTTCGTGACCCATCATCTTTATTTAAAGCGGCGTAATTTACCCCTCCGTTGGAATTGGATGGGCGGCCGGTTTTTGTATATATGTTATAATGAGTATGCTCATATCCATCTGGAGTATATAATCCAGAGTCTTCTATCTTTCTAAAATATGGAATTAACTTATTTTTGTAAAATAACCACGGCGTTGAAGTAGTAAGATTGTCATCAGCTATGGTAGAATAATAGCTCTGTAGTAGTGTGAGACGCTCCCTGTGCTTACATAAAGGTATAATCATGTCTACATCGGTTCGCTTCCAATACAACCGTTTGTAGAACGAATGAGCATCGGTTTCAATAGTATCAACGTCAAAGGCACTATTATATTTCAGATAATGAGTTAACTGTATATCGTCACATATAGATCGTATTTCGCTGATGACTCCCATGGTTTGTAAATATAGGCATATTAATCGGTTAAACCAAGCGCTTTATGAAAATTATCGTCTTGGGATTCGACCTGGCGCCAATGATTCACCACCTATACGACCTATACGTACATCTACATCAGATGCATTAAATTGTAATGGATTATTCAAATGTAGCTTAAGACCAGGTAGCTGTACATTAAGTCTATGTATTTCAGATATATTTCTATCCTTTGCTGACGTAGTTCCAATCGTATACGGTGCAACCAAATTAGATGTATCAGATAAAAACCACTTTAACGTACCTCGAAAATATAACCCCTTTGATAACTTACTGAATTTAGTGTTGTAAAATTTCTTACTAACTTCAATCGGATTCGAATCATATCTTTTAACAAAATATCGATCCATTTGACCATTGGTATAATCTGTATCAGATGGTATTGGATAATATGAAATTACTTCTGAAAGGTATTGAGATCCAGCAAGTATTTTATCTTTATTTTTAGTAAAGAACATTTTTAATTCTCTGTCGGTGATAATCATTGTACTTTTCCTGATGGTTTAGGTGTACGTTTGTATATTTTATATAACAATCCAACTACGCTGGCGCCTGCAGCTACGGCTGATCCTACACCAGCAGCCTGTCCGTTTGTTCTTAAATCCATTAGTTGTTTAAGTCGATTTCTCCGGCGCGGTGCCATTGGAGCTTGAGCAGTAGTATTTTTCCCGCTTCGTAGGTCGAAATCTAAGTCAACGTCATTAATATAATCTGCAAAGAAATTAGCATCTTCTATGTATTTGATGCGAACTGCTGGCTTGTGTCTTAGCAGTGTACTAATATTAGTTTCCCATTTAGTAGTATCAATTGTGTGTGATACTTCATTACATTGAAACAATGTATTAGCTTTATATCTGTCTGGAAGCCATCCTCCTTCATTAATACCTTCTACTGTAAATGAATTACCCATGTAAATTCCAGTGATTCCCGGTGTTACAATTGACAATTGAAGGCTTGCCAGAGGCTTGAAATCTAATCCGTCAGTACTATTCTTAAATTTATTAACAAGATTAACAAGTGACGATTTTGCTGCACCTTTTTTATGTCCTGAATTTATGTATATGTATACATCGTTGAAATATTCAAGTACTGGATTTATTTCACCGGCCGCTTCGTTTGACTGATCTATTGTTATTAAATCAGGTGTGGCATTAGTAGTCGTAGGTGGTATTTTATTTCTAAGTTTATCCACTATTATCTGGTCGTTGTTATGACCGTACAATGTGAAAAAAGATCCATCTTTTAATTCAGTAGAATATGATGCTCCAAGTGAAGAAGCGTACGCTGCAGATGCTAATCTATCGGATAGATTAGTTGTCATGTTAAGGCTCTTTAAGAACGGACGCTTAATAGTAAAGTCAAGTAACGCGTTTTTTGATTTTATCAAATCAATTATATCTGCGTTGATGCAATTAGTATCATATACGGCAAGGCCTGTTTGGTCATATGGTTTCCCGGCCATTGAAAATTCCCAAAGATTACCACATGATTCATTAATTCCACTTAACAGTCGATTGATAAAATCATTTAAGCGTGGGTTATTACCAAGTGAATTATATATACGTTCAATATAAGAAACATTAACGGCAATATTTCGTAAATATCCTCTCTTTGGATTACCTGGAACAGTAAAATCTGCAAACTTGTAATCTATTGGCTCTGGTGGGCCAGCGGCCGATGTTTCTGGTGAAAGTACACGTTGGTATGGATATATATTGTGTTCTTTGTTTACATAGTTTTTACTACTATTTTTAATAACTGGTGTGGATGCTCCGGCAATATCAACCGTTTGAGTCTGAGGCATGAATTCTTGTCCAGGTAACATACATACATCTAAGTCACATGATCTTAATTCAGTAAAGTTTAATATTTGATTTGATTCTACACGTGCTTCACTTTCATTATATATTCTACTATTTATCGGAGTATTTATATACGCTAATAAATAATCTTCGATAAATCCCCAAGTTACAAACATTCTATATTTAGCTGATACCGTTACTTCGCCGGGGATGGAAGCCACAGAACCAAGCTTAGTAGCTACTGTCAATGCATCATCTGAATTTTTATATAGAGTATTGTATCCATCGCCGCGGAAATTAAGACCCGGTTTCTTTTTCATTTCGCCATGAGGGGCATCAGGATTGCGCCAATTGCCGCCCCACTCCATTCCGTTATTTAAATAGGCTCGGCCCAATGCTACCCAAAATGGGTGGTCTAAATTGGGCGGATATATTTCATCTATGGTTGCGCCGCGCGGGAGTTGTATAGCAATATCCACCGCTTGGGCAGCCGGCTTTCCTTTTGAATTTACAAAGTTATGATACCCAAAATTTACTTGAGTATTCGGACCTTTATTGAGATGTTCCTGCCGAGCCGTACTTCTGTAAGTTTCCATTATTCTAGGATTAAATCCTTGATTTTTCATTTCGGTTATCACCTTCACCACGGCTTGTTTTGTTACCGGATGTAATAAATCTAATGAAGTTTGAGATTTAGTTACATTTTCAGTGGTAGGTGTATTATTTGCAGGTGCTGTAGTCGTACTACTGTCAGGCCCAGAAGTTTCAGGCGATGAATAATTTGATGCTGGTTCTTTATTATCAGTATCAGTATTCGTGTCATTGTATGGTAGATATAACGTTAATCCCTGTACAGTATCATCTTCATCGAGTATTATATATTTATCGGTAGCACTAAGAGTATCAGAGTTAGTACGGTTGTTTGATATATTACCATTATCTACGTATCGGTATCTATAATATACATCTTTTTCCGTAAGTATGGCTTCTGCTGCTACTTTGGTGAAAAATCGATTGGGATCATCTATACCCAAATCACTATCGTATGGATAGTTAATATGATATAATATTTTTTTTATGTCGTCCATTTATATTCTAATTTAAAAACCAACTCAATTACCATCTTCTTTTGGGATAGGGTCTAGACCCATGGTCGCCAATTCTTCCGGAGATATTAATCGGCCTGGGTCAACAAATCGATTGTCTAATCCATTATTATTAGAATCATCGGGGGCGACGCCTATTGCGTTACCATTGATAATCAATTCACCTGGTAAAATTGCATCCTTACTTTCATAAAGAGAAGGAGTTTTAATTGGTATTATGTCAGGCAAATAATTAGTCGTGATAGGACGCTCCGCTAAAAAATAGGACGGTGCAATCAATTCTATATTGGCTATATATCCGCCGCCTTCGCGGCCTGAATATTGAAAACTATATATTACCCCCAGCATAGCACCGTATTTACCAGCGGTATTGTCATCGGGTCCTAAATTACTAGCCAAGAGTTCATTTAATGGACTATCGACCGATAATATTTTTTTAAGTATTTTATCTTGAATTAACGGCTGTGTATCAGTATCTAATATATTAAGTAATCCACCATCATAGTCACTCCACCCCCATTCTAATACACATGATACACCTGGAACCATATAAAATTTTTCAATTAATTCAAGGTCTTTTTCATATGGTATAGTTATTGAAATAGATGCTTTTTGAATTGAACCTAATTTACCTTTTTGACCTATAGATACGTTGGTTATTCCTGGACGTGGTGTATTACGTCTTGCATATGAATATTGTGTTCCAGCTTCTTCAGTTGACCAGCCGGATAATTTACGTGTGTATGGTGTTAATCCTTCACTCTTTACTACATCACCCTGTAATACCCAGTCCTTTGCATGTAGTTCATCATTAGTTTCAGAATCATATACATTCTTAGCATTGGATGTAAGCCGCATCCAAGGCGTTTTCTGATGAATAGATGGGTCTTTGCTCGCATACTTACGTTCTTCAATATCAATTCTATTTCTGATATTGGCGTGAATAGGATCTAAAAATACACCTCTTATACCACTCATACTTGATTTTCATTTAATTTATCTTTAAACGATTGGATGTCGGCCGGGATTCTTAATTGGATTCCCGGTGTAACGAATAGACTACCTTTACCCATACTATTAGCAAGTGCTATTATCCACCATAAAGACATATCACTATAATATTTATCTGCCAATAAATCTAATCTATCGGTAGATTTAGAAATTATATATAAATCATTATTACTACGATCAGTTGCTGAATATAGTGTTGACTCCCTCATTTGAGGTGACTTATTTAACCCGGCTAGTTGATTGGGTATTTTAGGTTCTTTACCTATATACTTTTTTATCTTTGTGTATTGATATCTGGACATGGTATTATCAGTTTGTTAGTCCGCCTGGCAATCCCAGCGTACTTCCACCAGAAACGGAATCTATGGTTGTAATTGGTGATACTGTTGGTGTTTCCAATAAAAAATCAGAATCGGAATATGATCTGAATCCCTGGTTGTCGGTTGGTATAGTATTGTGAATAAATTGGAATCCTATATTTACACTGGCCGCTTTAGGTAATGCATTTCTAATTCGTTTTGTATTTGTATCATCAAACCCCAAATCAAACGGTATATCTGTGTTAGGAGATATGTTAAGTGAACTTATAAATCCAAGTTGCCCCTTATATAGTTCACCAATTGTTAATTTAATTAATGGTCCTATCATCCTATTTGTATCAGTCATTTTTGGCATTGTTAGCTTTGATAAAAAGTCAAGCTTTCGAAACATTGCTTTCAATTCTCTTGGATGATGTACATATACTTCAAATGTGAATGCAAGTGATCTATCCATGCCAGTATAGTTATATACCTTATCAGGGCGGCCTAGATATTGATAAGATTCCCAAGACGGACTAAATGAATCTGCTATTCCTGATATTGTTCCTCTGAATACTGATTTGTTTCCTCCTAACCTATCGAATCCAATGGGAATTAAATCACTGTTATTTAGGGTGTTTTGGTATAGATCTTCATCCACATATATGCCATCAATATCAGTTTGCTTCTTAATTCCAAAAAATTCTTTAATTGTATTTGATGTGGCATACGAATCAGTTTTTCTAGTATCCAATATTCCTACCCCTGGGATGGCTGGTATTAAATCGGATAGCTTTTTATTATTATATCCAACAGGCGGTGGTAATCTAAAGTCCCTCCCTGCTTTCTTAACTTCGAAAAACGGTGGCTTAGATTTTAACGTAGCGCCTTTATCATATGGTCTTGTTTCTTTGTATAATTGTAATATAGCTTTATTAATACCAAACTTAATTCCATTCGGTGTTAATGCAAATTTTGAAAGTCTAACTACATCGAGAGCTGCTCGTTCATCGATAGCGCCAATACCAGAACCACCTATTCCCCATCGTTGCGGTTCCTGTGATTTACCTGATCTTTGAATACCCCTTAATATAAATGGTTCCAAACTTCCAGGTGAATCATTCCGTAAATTAAATTTACTGTATTGCCTTAATAACGGCGATTTAGAATTCTGTGTTATTGCATATTTTGTTAGTGGGCTGGTTGATATATCTGTGGTGGATACAACTGTTCCATATCTATTATTAGTACTGAATAGATTCTTTTTAAATGTTTTTATTTCCCTGCCATCCGAATAATTTTTATGTGATACATCCGATGTAATGGTTATGTTCTTCCCTGTTGTTGTCAGTTGAACACCCTTATTAGCCGATAGAAATTGGCTAGTAGTCATATTACGTGTAAACCCTGTTGCGTATATATCAGCTATATTGTTTACCGTTCCTGGTACAATATTAGTTGGATTACGCTTCACGTATGAATCATAATATTCTTTTAGATTTTGTTTTAGTTTTATTGGCATTATGATAATCCTTCGGGTACACTTCGTATCGACAAGCTTTCGTTTACTTTGTCTCTGTCCAATGTAATAGTACCTGATTGACGTACAGCTACAATAAGTTCTTTTAGTAATGCGTTTGTTTCACCACTGTTACCTGACAGACTTGTGCCGCCGATTAACAAGTCATCTTTATTGAATTTAATCGGTGGTTTTCCAGGACGTAAAATGAAGTCATCTACTTCTGTAGCTTCAGCTGCTACACTATTTCTACCTTTACCTCCAAATAATC
>Ga0222673_1000057_pt1 | contig 67626 bp, 61 predicted proteins | sample AntAcemetagen801_FD_179845 | JGI IMG/M metagenome (GOLD analysis project Ga0222673, IMG submission 179845) | Saline water microbial communities from Ace Lake, Antarctica - #801 | ecosystem: Environmental > Aquatic > Non-marine Saline and Alkaline > Saline | place: Antarctica: Ace Lake...
TGACGAGCAGAGCGCTTAGACTAAGGATTCCAAGCATGCGAATTCGAGATGTACAACACAGTTCCATGTGCAAGGTGGGTAACAAAAAGGAGATTACTATAGTGACTTTAATAATATATGTCAAGTCCTATAAACACCTTTAATTCCCTATTTAACATAAAAAAAGCTCCAAAATGAATTGGAGCAGTAGAATTGAAGGATTGATCTTTAGACACTTTCTAATATTTCATGACACATATTCATATAGATTTGAATATCTAGTCTCTGCTTTCTCCTTTTTTCTTCATCATTCGTTTCTTCTTCCATTAACTGGAGTTGCTTTGGAAAATTCTCCAGAGCTTTTTGAATAAACTTTTTCTGTTGTGTTACATCATGCTCACACAATGCAGAAAGAATGATTCCTCTTGTATCTAATGCAAGCTTGTTCAGATTCAGTTCCTTTCGCTCATTAGTGCCAAGGGCACTGTTTATTGCTCCGCCTATTGCATGATTAAGGCTTATTGCCTGGTGCAATAGATCGTAATAGCTTGGAGGCTTAAATGCCCCATCTTCCGATTCCAATTTTCTCGCATACCTTTTAAAATCTTCCATACTCTCCAGTGAAGAGAATTCCATTTCTAAGAAGAGTTTAGTAATCTGTGAGTCGATAGATTGCATTGTTTCCCCTTTTTTCTGTGATTATAAAGATCCAGTCAATTCTTAGATAACTATCAGTTAAATTCGGCTCATTGTCAATGTAGTTACAATTATGAATCTCTGCATACATTAGTTATTTGTTGAATTTTACCCAGAAATTAGTATGATGTGTCCACTTCGGGCACTAAAGTACTTTTACTTTTTTACACTTCGGGCGCATAGCTCAGTTGGTCTAGAGCATCTCGTTTACACCGAGAGGGTCGGGGGTTCGACTCCCTCTGCGCCCACCATTCGACATTCTCATCACTCCTATGATTGAAATCATCCACGCTATCATCGCTTGTCTCCTCATTATTACTATCGTGATGCAGTCTCGTGCATCTGGACTTAGTGCTACTTTTGGAGGTTCTGGTACGACAAATGTTGTACAAAGAAGAGGAGCTGAAAAGCTGATTTATAAAACGTCTATCGTGTTAAGCATTCTTTTCTTCGTGCTTACCATTGTTCGTTGGTACGTTTATTAATATATCACTTTTTGAGTTTTCCGTTATACTACGTCAGTTGCTATGGCAGATTTTTATCGTCAATTATTAGGCAAAAAAGTAGGGTACCGCACTGTTCTTCTTCTATGCACTGTGGTTTTCCTTGGCACGCTTTTTACACTTCTTCATAAGTTTTACATTGCAAATAGCGTGATCGTTCCTTCTACAGGTGGAACATATATCGAAGGGTCTGTAGGAAGCATGCAGCCTTTGGTGCCATGGTTTACTGTGACAAATGATGTAAACAGAGACATTGTTTCTTTGGTATTTTCGGGCCTCTTAAAGTACGACCCGAATTCCAAGAAGATCAAAGATGACTTGGCAACTTTTCGTGTTAGTGATGTAGGACGCATATATACGGTTACCTTAAAGGATGATATCTATTGGCACGATACCACTCCAGAGAATCCACACCCCGTCACTGCTGATGATGTACTGTTTACCTTCCAGAGTATTCAGGATACAGGATTTCCTAACCAGATCCTTCGTCAGAACTTTTTAGGTGTGACTATAGAAAAGATCGATGACCGTACTGTACAATTCAGACTAGAACAGCCATATAGCTTCTTTGCTAGCAATCTGACACTTGGACTTATTCCTGCGCGCTCTTTCGAAGGTGTCCCTATTGCAAAGTATGACCAAGTTTTGGATTTTGCTTTTCATCCTGTTGGTGCAGGGCCGTATGCATTTAAAAGTTTAGTACAAACAGAACTCTCTACAGAGATCACCCTAGAACGATTTCAGAGAAGCATTCCCCCTGAACATCGTTTGAATCAGGTGATCTTCCGCATATTCCCAGACTATTCCACTCTTCTTTCAGACATTCGAAATCTTGATGCTGTACGAAATGTGCCAAGGGATAACGATGGTAATCATCTGATCCCTCGACGTTTCGTTGCAGTCCCCTACTCTTTGCCACAATATGTTGCATTGTTTTTCAATCTTGACCGTACAGTATTGCAAGACAAAAATCTTCGCATCGGACTTCAACTTGGAACAAATAAGCAAAAGATTGTCGACAGCATCAATGAAAAACTGGTTGTAGATACTCCGCTTATGGAACTTGACCGTTCTGATTGGCGTTATATGTATGACGCAGAAGCGGCTCAAGGTGCACTTTTTGAATCCGACTGGAACTTGCCAGAGAAGGTACGATTGCAGCGTTTACTCGAGAAACATGAAGCAAATGAATTTGGACCATTGCAGATATCCCCTATTGTCCTTTTGGATACTGGCGCAACACTGACGGTAACAGGTTCTTTGGTAGATGCTCCTCTTGGCTCTACAGTAAACGGTATCCCCATCCAGCAGCATCCAGATAACGAAGATGAATGGATTGTTGGCCTTCCAACACATGGTGGCACTGGATCTTTGCAATTGGGTGATAACTTGGTACGACTCTTAGAGAAAGATGACACTCCCGTTGACTCTTTTTATGTATGGCGTACCACAAATGATTCGGCATATAAAAGAGCTTCGGTGGAACAAGACTTTCTCGAGCAATTCATTGCGAGTCGGTCTGAAGATATCACTTCAGATCAACGTGTTACTGTTGCAGATTTGTATTTAGAAAATGGCATGTTGCGTAGAAGACTTTCGACAGATCCCCATGATATTCGTATCAATGCTAACGGAGAAAGACTTTCTCTTATCTTGCTGACAAGCCCTTCCCCTCCTCAATACAAAAAGGTGGCAGACATGATCGCCACTGAGTGGGGAAATTTGGGAGTCCATGTCAGTGTTGTTGTTCCAAAAACTCGGCAAGAGTTCGAAGACAAACTGGTATCCAGAGAATATGACATGCTCCTTTTTGGACAATCACTTTTAGATAATTTGGATTCCTATCCTTACTGGGACACCGCAGGGATGCAGAAGCTGACTGATAGCAAATTTGATTTGCGTATAGATGCCTATAATTTGTCTCAGTATTCTTCTATTGCTGCGGATGGACTTTTGGAAATTGTACGCAAAACAGGAGACGATAAAGAGCGCCAGGATGCTCTGAGCAAGCTTCAGGAAGTTTTGAAAGATGATGTACCTGCGATATTTCTCTATTCACCAGAATATGCGTTTGCCTATCATGAAGATGTAAAAGGCATTGAAATCACACACCTTTCTTTGCACTCCGATAGATTCTCTACCATTCAAAATTGGTACCTGAAAGAAGAAAGAATCTTTAAACCGGGCAAAAGTTGGTGGTCTTTTCTTCCGTGGCTCTTTACAGGATTGTAAATATAACAATGATTTAGATGTAATATCTTGCATTTTTACATTTTTATGGTGTGAAGAGAACTTTACCCTTGACGGCAGGGCAAACCTTATCTAAAATCCCTCGGCTTTTAAATAACACATTCCTATGGAAGTACTGCTACTACAAGACATCCCTGGCGTTGGAAAAAAAGACGATCTTCTCCTCGTAGGAGATGGATATGCGTTGAACTGTTTGCTGCCTCGTCATCAAGCAATGATCGCTACACCTACTGTACGTCGTCGTTATGCAGAAATCATCCGTAAGCGTGCTATAGAACGCCAGACAGAGATCGTTTCTAAGCAAGAGGCTGCAGCAGCAGTTTCTGGAAAACAGATCACTTTGGCGAAGAAAGCGACAAAGACAGGAAAGCTTTATGCTGCTATCACTGAAAAGCTTATTTCTGATGCTTTGAAGGAACAGCACAAGATCGATATCGATGAAACATCTATCACTCTTCCAGAGCAAATAAAGGCTATTGGAGAATTTATTGCGAACGTCGAAGTTGGTGGTCAGAACGAAAGTTTGACTGTTGTTATCAGCGAAGAGAAATAATCGTAATTTTGCGTATAATTTTTCAGTAGCGACAGCTTTTTTTCAGTGTTACACTTTATGGGATTTCGCCAGTAGCTACCGTTTTTCTGGTTATTCGACCATTATTTGTCTATCATTCACATCACATGCGCCAGTAGCTCAGCTGGTTAGAGCCCCGGACTTATAAACCGGAGGTCGATGGTTCAAGTCCATCCTGGCGCACCATCCGTCTTCATCTAATTTCATTGACCAAGCCGAGATGGTGTTTGATGAAGCCTCGGCGAAGCGTAGGGCGGCGGTATGCCCCCCTCTGACGGACCAATATTGACAAGTAAATAAAAATAGACAATAATTCAGATACAGATGATTCAGAATTTTACTAATTCAAGCCTCCTTTTATTGCTCCTCCGAGCCTAAGCTAGGTTTCATCTGTAATTAGAATTTACTTACTAAAACCTAGCTCCAATAGCTGGGTGTTTTTATTTTGAAAAATATGATCCAAATCATAGGCGAACTGTGTGAGTTTTCTCCAAGGCAACTTACTGGAGAAGAAGATGCAGCTGCATATATTCAAGAAGAACTACGTAATAGTTCTATTGATTTTATAGTAGAGAATTATAGAGTTAAGATCCCAGAAGTATTTGATGCGTGGTTAGAAATAAATGGAAAACGATATGAATCACCACGTATTGAGGGGTGCAGCAAGGTTAGTGGTGAAATATCTGGGAAAATATCTTTTGAAGACTCAACGAATCCATCTGGAAGCTTAGGGATGTTTAATGGTGTCATTGCTTGTAATTCACATTGTGAGACTGCATCACAAGCTCAGTGGTATCCGATTCCAGCCCTTGCTGTTGATCCAGAGCTATTTACAATAGCTCAAGATGCTTTTAATGCTTCTGGAAATATCAGTGGTCATGTGAACGTTGATGTATTTGATCATATTGGCCAAAACATTCTTGTTGGAAATACTGTTGATCCACAGAAGATTATCCTTACACATTATGATTGCCTTAAAAAAGGAGCTTTCGATAATGCTAGTGGTGTAGCAGTTCTTATGAAAAGCATTCATAAAGTCCGTGATAAGTTAAATTCTGCTCTTTTTGCTATATGTGGCAATGAAGAAATATGTTGTGAACCTAGTATATATGGTGGTATGGGCTACCGAAAGATGATGGAATATCATCCAAATTTATTTGAGGGGTGTGAAGAAGTATTTGTAGTAGATAGTGTGGGAGTTGGAGAAAGTAAATTTCTAACGTACGAGGATGATTGTCAGCATAGTTATGCGGGATTTCCTGTAGGGAATGAATACTTTGAACAAATTCAAACTAAATTAAAGTTATTAATTGGTGATTTAAATTATTTATATAGTGTATACCACAGCGATAATGATGTTCCAGAAAATCTATGTTTAGATGAGCTAAAGCGAACAGTAGAAATGATATGCAGTAGCCTTTAGATTAATTCTAACTTTTCCTTTTAAGCAAGGGGACCAGTTTTCTTTGAAGTAACCTTCTATCCCGTGAAAGATAAGCAAAGCGTATATGTAATTTAAATAGCATACAAAACTTGCTATCATATCATTATGAAGTGCCTTATTATCTTTGGTCCTGCGGCAGCAGGAAAAATGACAGTTGGTAGAGCAATTGCTGAAAAAACTGGTTATAAACTAATGCATAATCATATGAGCATAGATCTTCTGCTCAATTTCTTTGAGCATGGCACACCGGAGTTTGTTCGACTAGATAAGCTAATTCGTTTTTCTATTATGAAGGAATTTGCCAAAACAGATAACCCAGGATTTATTTTTACGTTTATGTGGGGATTTGAGAAAAATGGTAACAAAATGAGTGATGAAAAGTATATTCAGAGCATTGAAAAGATATTTGCGGATGAGGGAGTAGAAACTGTATTTCTAGAACTCGAATGTTCACTGGATGAACGGTTAAAAAGAAATGTCACTGCACTTCGTCTAGAGCATAAGCCATCAAAAAGAGATACTGAATTCACTGAACAGATGATGAAAAAAAATGATCAGGAATACAGACTTAATTCCCTTGAAGGGGAACTTGGTAGTCGTAGGCATCTCAAAGTACATAATGAAAATCTAAGCCCAGAAGATGTAGCTATACAAGCAATTGAATATTTAGATTTATAATTTTTTATAGAAATTTGATACATTAGCAAAGAATGTTTTTTGACTAGACTTTCTTTACAGAACTTTTCTGTAGGTACTGTTATAGCTAAAGAATTAACCCTTGTACATTACGAGCATACATTCCTCGATAGGTACAAAGAAAAGCAAATTCTGTAAATAACTCCCCTATCCGATTGCACATTGGCTAGATAAGAGGAAAATGAAGAGTTGTCATGAATATGCTCTATTCCATTATCGGCTGGACGGCTGCTATTAGTATTTTTGAGTTTGTGTTGTGGCGTATATTTTATAAGAAAACGATTCGCATTTGCTTTATTACAGAACCGGATCTTCCTTTTTCTCAATACTTTACCATTGGGGCCATAGCTTTATTGGCTTTTATCCATGCTGTTATTCTTATTTCAGCTATTACCATTGCCCATCTATTCCTATGGTAATTGCACGCTCTACTCCGGAGGCTGCAGATTTGGATTTTCAAGGAAAGCATTCCAAGGAAGTATTTCAATTTCAGATTCATCAACACTGGGTTCGTCTTCTGTGGCCGTTTTGTAAATTTTTCCTCTGGAATATTATTATCTTTGGAACAGGGTACGCTATTTTTTTCATAGAACCAGTCGGAGAAGGCCTTACACGCAGGGTAATATTGCAGTTTCTGACCCTCTTCTTTGTACTTGCCTATTTTGAGCTTTTAAAGCGATTCTATCGATACTTGTTATATGTCGTTATTGTTACTGATAAAAAGATTCATCGTATCAAAAAAACATTGATCACCACGGATGACCACATCAGTTTCGATCTCATGATGGTGCAAGACATTCACAAGACACAGAGAGGTCTTTGGCAGAATATCCTTGGATATGGAACTATTACACTGGAAGCACAGGAAACGATTATGCGATTGCACTTCGTTCCGAATGTTGTGGAAAAATATGAAAAGATCATGCATGTACGAGAACGTGGACGCATTCGCAAGCTTACGTCAGAGTTTTCAAGAAAGAATAAGCCTCTTTCTTCGTTGTAATTATTTTCTCTGCTTGAGCCTTCTCTATTGCTTTCAGCATTCTGCCTACCTCCTCACTGGGTGGAATGCCGAGTGTTTCCATGACGTCATCTCCAGAAAGAAGAGGTCTTTTTGGTCGGGGGTTTTTATCTAGAAAGAGATTGTAGTCTGCAATGATCGTCTCATAAAAATCAAAATTTGATGGCAGAGTTCCTGCGATGTCTAACCAGAATACCTGCAAAAGTTCTATGAACCACGGATGGTAGTACCAGTGCGCTTTGCGTGAGTCGTCGAGTTTTTCAAACGTTCCCATCATCATATGATGTTCGATAATCCAACAGATCTTTTCTTTGCGTTTTGTAGAAAACTGTAATTTTTCCAAAACTTGTGCCGCAATGATTCCCCCTCTTGTGGCATGTTCGTTAAAACGTATACGGTCTTCATCTATAGAAAATGTCGCAGGCTTTCCTATGTCATGTAACAGTGCTGCCCAGCGAGTATCTGCTCTGTGGTCTTCTGTAAAAGACGATAGCACTTTCATGGTGTGATCCCAGACGTCGCCTTCTCCATGCATTTTCGCAGGTTGAGCGACACCTTTACATGCGTGCAGCTCGGGAATGAGATGTTCTAGAACATCCGTTTCCCAGAGGTCTTCAAAGGCTATTTGAGGACGCGGTCCTAAGAGCATCTTTTCCAGTTCTCGCGTTCGTCGTTCGCCAGAAAGGACTGTTATGCTTTGTGCTTTGCTGTGAAGTGCTGTGAATGTATCTGGGTGATATTGACCGTTAATCAATGCCCTAAAGCGTATAACGCGAAGGAGACGTAGTGCGTCGTGCTCTATACGGTCTTCGGGATTCCCTATAAAGCGAATTAACCGTTCCTGAAGGTCTTGTATACCATTAAAAAAATCTTTGAGCTCTCCACTGATAGGATTCCAATACAATGCATTGATGGTGATGTCTCTTCTTTGTGCATCGTTTTCTATTGTGCTGAATATGACAGATTCTGGAAAACGACCATCACTTAGCTCGTGTTCTTCGCGGAATGTTGTTAGTTCGAATGCGTGACCTTTTACAGAAACGATCACTGTGCCAAGTTCTGCGGCAGTTGCATCGTTTTTTGGAAAGAGTTTTATGATGTCTTTAGGTAGTGCATTTGTTGCGATGTCTATGTCCTCGGGAATGCTGTCACACAGCATGTCTCTCACACATCCTCCTACCCACCATGCTTCGAATCCTGCATCTGTAAGTTTTTCACAGACGGCAAGAGCCGCTGCCCCATGGGGTGCAAATAGTGTTTTATCGATGATGTCTGGTGAAAGAGTCATGGTAGTATGTACACATGTTACACTTTGCTGTCGCCGGTGTCCCGCGGTCTACTCCAGGAAGTGGCGGAACCGTAAAAGGTTTGCACCAAGCACATACCCTTGGTATTACGGCTATGGAAATGGAATGGGTCCAGCGCGTCCCAATGAATACCGAACGCATAGATGAAATTCATGACACAGCTAAGGAATTGGATATGTATCTCACCGTTCATGCACCATATTTTATCAACCTCAATGCCATAGAAGATGAAAAACTAGAAGCGTCTAAGGTGCGTATTTTGAATGCCATGGAAATGGGACAAAGAGCAGGTGCACATTCCGTGTGTGTTCATCCTGCGTTTTATTTAAAAATGGACTCAGAGGAAGTCTATGACAATGTTTACAGAGCTACAGAAGATATTATGAAAAGATCACATAAAATGGGCTTAACTATAAATTTGGGATTTGAAACCATGGGGAAAATCACCCAATTTGGTACATTAGAAGAAGTCCTCAGGCTCAGTAAAGAATTTGGCATATATCCTACTGTCGACACTGCGCATATGCACGCGCGGTCTAATGGAAAATGGAATTCCACAAGGGAATGGAATCAGATATTTGATCTTTATGCAGAGTACTTAGGCACAGAGTCTTTGCAAAAAATGCATATGCACTATTCAGGCATAGAATATACAGAAAAAGGTGAGCGCAAACATCTCCCCTTCCAAGAAAGTGATGCACAGTGGAAAGATTTTCTGAAAGTCTTAAAAGAAAGAGAGATCGGAGGAACTGTTGTCTGTGAGTCCCCTCTTTTGGAAGTAGATACCATTCTTTTACGTGACACATTTAACAAGCTGAAATAGCCATGCTAGAGTACGCATAATTTACCCCACTTACCTATGAATATTGCAATAAACGGTTTTGGACGCATCGGAAGGCAAGCCTTGCGTATCATTCTGGAAAAGCATCCTGAAATGAATGTTGTCCTGATAAACGATCTGACAGATGGAGAAACATTGGCTCATTTATTTGAATGGGATAGCACGTATGGTCATTTCGACTGTGGTAAGGCTTGTTATAAAGACGGACTACTGTCCACAAAGCATGGCGCCATTCGCGTTACTGCATCTAAGGACCCTTCTACACTTCCACATACAGAGCTAAAAGTTGATGTTGTCTTGGAGTGTACTGGCGTGTTTCGAACCAGAGAATCGGCAGCATCGCATTTGAAAGCAGGGGCTAAAAAAGTGATTATTTCGGCTCCTTGTAAAGACGCTCCTGATGCTACGTTTGTCATCGGTGTCAATGAACATGAATACGACCCAGAAAATCACCACATCGTTTCCAATGCATCGTGTACAACCAACTGTATTGCGCCACTGGCGAAAGTTTTACATGAAAGCTTTGGCATTAAGCATGGATTCATGACGACTATTCATAGTTACACAAACGATCAGCGCTTGTTGGATCTACCGCATAAAGACCTTCGTAGAGCACGCGCTGCTGCGGAAAATATTATCCCAACTACCACGGGAGCTGCTAAGGCTGTTTCTTTGGTTCTTCCGGATCTTGCAGGAAAGTTGGATGGTATCTCTATACGAGTGCCGACACCGACAGGAAGCATTACAGACCTTGTATGCTCTCTTGAAAAAAATGTTTCTTCAGAAGAAGTAAATGCCGCATTCAAGACTGCATCAGAAGGTGCTATGAAAAATATATTGGGATATGAAGATAGACCATTAGTACTGAAAGACTATGTCGGTGATTCTCGTAGTTCTATTATCGATGCACAAAATACTAAAGTACACGAACAAGACGGAGAGACTCTTGTAAAAGTTCTTAGCTGGTACGACAACGAATGGGGGTACAGTAATCGTTTGGTAGAGTTAGCGAAAATTCTCGGAGCTTCACTGTAGTAATTTTTTACAACAATAAAAAAACCGCATGAGCTTCATGCGGTTTTTTGGTACTAAATTATTTTTCCTCTTTTTTATTTTCTTCTGCTTTTTCTTCTTTTTTATCATCATCGACAACCTCGGCATCTACGACGTCTTCACCAGCGTCATCTGCCGCGGAGTTGGTCTCTTGTTCTTTCTTTTGTGCTTCTTCGTAGATGATCTTTCCAATTTCTTGTGCTTCTTGACTAAGCGCTTCTGTTGCTGTTTTTAGCTCCTCAGCAGATGCGTCTTCTTTGGCAAGAAGCTCTTTTAAGTCTGTCATCTTTGTTTCTACAGATTTCTTCAGGTCTTCTCCAATCTTGTCTTCGTTTTCTTTGATCTGCTTTTCAAGATTGAATACCAATGCATCGGCGGTATTGCGTACATCAACGAGCTCTTTCTTTTTCTTGTCTTCTTCGGCATGTAGCTCTGCATCTTTCTGCATTGTTTCTATTTCTTCCTTTGAAAGACCTGTAGATCCTTGAATGGTAATATGCTGCTCTTTACCTGTTCCTTTATCTGTAGCCTTTACATGTAGGATTCCGTTTGTATCGATATCAAAAGTAACTTCTACTTGCGGAACGCCTCTTGGAGCAGGTGCGATACCATCAAGGATGAATCGTCCAAGAGATTTGTTGTCAGCAGCCATTTCCCGTTCTCCTTGCACGACATGGATCTCTACAGATGGCTGGTTGTCAGCAGCCGTTGAAAAGACCTGACTTTTGGACGTTGGGATCTTTGTGTTTCTTTCGATAAGTTTTGTGTCTACACCTCCCATGGTTTCTATTCCGAGGCTGAGTGGTGAAACGTCTACCAATACAATGTCTTTATCGATGTCTCCACCCATGACACCTGCCTGAATGGCAGCCCCAATGGCAACGACTTCGTCTGGATTTACTCCTTTGTGTGGCTCTTTTCCGAAGAGGTCTTTTACCAATGCTTGGACAGCAGGCATACGCGTCATTCCTCCAACAAGAACAACTTCAGAAATGTCATTTTTAGAAATACCTGCATCTTTCATGGCATCTTCACAAGGTTTTTTTGTTCGTTCGATCAGCTTTGCAACCAATGATTCCATCTTTGAGCGGCTCATTTTGAGTGTGAGATGTTTTGGACCTGTTGCGTCTGCAGTAATAAATGGAAGGTTGATTTCTGTTTCGTTTTGGGAGCTGAGTTCTATCTTTGCTTTTTCTGCAGCTTCCTTTAAACGTTGAAGGGCAATGGTATCGTTACTAAGGTCTACTCCTTGGTCTTTTTTAAATTCATCCAGAATCCAAGCAATGATCTCTGAGTCAAAGTCGTCTCCTCCTAGTTGCGTATCTCCATTTGTGGATAGTACTTCAAATACTCCGTCTGCAAGTTCCAAAATAGATACGTCGAATGTACCACCACCAAGGTCATAGACGACGATCTTTTCTTCGTGTCCTTTATCGAGTCCATAGGCAAGTGCTGCAGCTGTTGGCTCGTTAATAATACGTTCTACTTCTAGTCCTGCTATCTTTCCTGCATCTTTCGTTGCTTGTCTTTGGGAGTCGTCAAAGTATGCGGGAACTGTAATAACTGCCTTGGTTACAGGACTTCCAAGGTATGCTTCTGCATCTTTCTTTAGTTTCTGTAGAATTTTTGCGGAGATTTCCTGCGGAAGCATGTCTTTGCCATTCACAGAAATATTTGCTCGTCCTCCCTTTCCGGAGGTTACTTTGTAGGGCATTTGCTTGGCTTCCTTTTCTACTTCTTCAAAACGTCTTCCCATGAAGCGTTTTGCAGAAAATATAGTATTACTTGGGTTTGTTACGGCTTGACGCTTTGCAGCGACTCCGACAAGGACTTCGGCATCTTTAAAGCCAACAATGGATGGCGTGGTTCGATTTCCTTCTGCATTAGGGATCACAACGGGTTCACCGCCTTCAATAACAGCAACACAGGAGTTGGTTGTTCCAAGGTCGATTCCAATAATCTTGCTCATAGGTATAGATTGGAAAAAATAAGTAAATTAGCACTCGTTATTTTAGAGTGCTAACATATTTTCGGTCAAGCTTTTCTGAGGCTTTTCCCTTGAAATACGCTACAATTCCTCAGCTTTCCCCCAAAATATGTTTCAAGATGAAGCGAAAATCACCGTAACAGGCGGTTCCGGAGGAGCTGGGAGCGTTTCGTGGCGTCGGGAAAAATATATAGCCAAAGGAGGGCCAGATGGAGGTGATGGAGGAAAAGGAGGGTCTATCTATATTCAGGCGGATCCCAATACAGATACGCTTACAAATTTTCGTTCTATTAAGAAATTCAAGGCGGAAGTTGGAGGAGATGGTATGAAAAAGAATATGCATGGAAAAAATGGAGATGATCTTTTATTAGTTGTTCCACCTGGGACACAAATCCGCGAAGGAGAAGATATCATCGCAGATCTTCAACATTCTGGAGACGAAGTGGTGGTTGTGCATGGTGGACGTGGAGGGTATGGAAATGCGCACTTTAAATCTTCAACTCGCCAGCGCCCAGACTTTGCAGAGAAAGGAGAGCCTGGGGCAACGAAAACTTTGGAGTTAGAACTAAAACTCGTAGCAGATGTTGGCATTATTGGTTATCCAAGTGTTGGAAAATCTACACTAATTTCTACGATCAGCAATTCTCGCCCAAAGATTGGAGACTATCCTTTTACGACTCTTATTCCTAACCTTGGTGTCGTTGCTATAGACGATAGATCTTTTGTTGTGTGTGATGTTCCAGGACTCATAGAAGGGGCATCCGAAGGAAAAGGACTTGGGCATCAGTTTTTGAAGCACATTGAACGTTGTAGAGTAGTTCTTCATCTTCTGGATCTCTCCAGAGCCATGGTGGACGGAAAAGTTGATACAAAAATATTGGTTCATGACTATAAAGCTATCCGTAAGGAACTGGAAAACTACTCCCATGAACTTGCAGAGAAGCTAGAAATTGTTGCACTCAGCAAGTCAGACCTTATCGCAGACGACATAGAACCTATTCTTGAAAGTCTTCGCAAAGAAGGGATTGTTGTCTCTGACGCTATCTCAGCTGCGACACATTCAAACATAGACCCTGTCCTCCGAAAACTTCTTGCCATTGTATTAGAGGAAAAACAAGCTGCCCCGTTGGAAGTAGAGGCAGGAGAAGAAGCCGTTGTTCTTCGTCCACAAGAGACGGATGACCGCATGGGATCGTATAATATCTCTAAGGCAGAAGATGGATCTATTCATGTTACAGGAAAGCGTTTAGAGCAATTCGTCGTGATGACAGAGTTCACTTCCATTGGTTCTGTGCTTCGTTTTCAAGATATAGTAGAGAAAATTGGCCTTAAAAAGGCTCTACGTAAAGAAATGTACAACGAAGACACACCTGTATTTATCGGAAAAATAGAAGTGACAGAACATATATAAGCCAAGAAAATCTCTTCTCTTGAGCCTGTGAAATTGATATAGTCCCCTAAGCTGAAAAACTGTGGCCCGGTAGCTCAGTTGGTAGAGCACTCGATTGAAGCTCGAGGTGTCACCAGTTCAAATCTGGTCTGGGCCACCATTATTTTTTTCTGACATAGGAGAAATATTGTACACCAAGAAGGCTACTACAAAAGCGTAAACAATTTTCTGTAGATCTCGTAATGCTTCTGTAGCGAGTGAAGACTTACCCATTCATCGTCACTATGGAGCCCTGCCCCCGTTGGTCCATACAGAAAAGCGGGAATCCCCTTCTCTGAAAAATACCGTGCATCTGTTCCGCCGTGTTCTCTTTTAAAGGGAATATGTTTGCCTATCACGTCTTCCGCAACGGATTTATACAGTGTCACCAGAGGATTTTCCCTATCGGTATTCAATGGACTTGCGGATAATCCCTCTTCCAGTGTGCAATGCTCCGGCAAAGTACTGCGAACGTTTTCCAAAACCTCCTCTGCAGATGCATACTCCGAGGCGGGGTACCGAATATCCATTCCTGCAGTGGCAACAGTCGCTACTTGGTTTTGTGCCTTGCTTCCTTCGAGCATTGTCGGTGTTACGGTTATCTGCCAGTCTGTATTTTCCCCTTTGGGAAATGCTTTCTCTAAAGCGATGAGGGCGCGTGCCAAATGAAAATTGGGGTTTTCTGTATTCCACGGATACGCACCGTGTCCTCCTTTTCCATGGGCGGTAAGCTTTGCCCAAACAACTCCTTTATGTTCGACGACTATTCCTTCGTCATTGGAGTCTGGTGTAAAGGCAGCGGGGTCTGTAATAATCCCCTCCTCTAAAAGGTGTGGAATAGTATGACCTGCTACTTCTTCATCTGTGGTAATGAGTATGCTTACAGGTGGATCTTCCCCTTCTTCCCATGCTTCTTTTATGGCGATAAGAAATGGAAGAATGTTTCCTTTCATATCAGACGTGCCACGACCTATTGCCTTGTCACCTTCTACCTTAAGCTCAAACTGATCTTTCTTTGCTGGAACGACATCGACGTGTGCAAAGACGAGTAATTTGCTGTTGGAGTGAGGTAGATATAACCAAGGAGAAGATTCATATATTCCTCTTTTTAATCCTGAAAGTTTTTCTCTAAGAAATGTTGCTGTTACCCAGTCCAAACACTCTTGTTTTTGAATCTCTGAATCAGCCGTAGATCTAAAGCTTATGAAGACTTTTAGGAGATTCTGTAATTCTTGAATATTCATAAAAGTATATTAATATGACTATTGATAATATTGTCAATATGTTGTATAATAACAATACAAATACACACTTACAAACAACACTCATGCCACACAGTAGAGAACATCTTTTAAAAAGTATAGCAACGCTTACCGCAGTGCTCGGAATTGTTTGCATTGGACAGCACTCAGGTGACGTTTCCCGTGCACAACTGACAGGGGAAACTTCTATTTGGCAAGCAAGGCTTACTAGCAGAACACTGTTTAAAAAAACTGTTTCTCCACAGACCTATTCCCCTCAAGAGCGTGTCGCTTTGCGGTTACAAAATCGTCTTCGAACACAAGGGACAAAATCTGCACCTCCTCTTAGTCAGCTCAAAAAGGCAGTGACTCAAAGACAGAAGCTGCTACAAAAACAATTGCGCGTGTCATTTGCGACAGATGATAATGCAGAACATGAAGTATGGGATGTATCTGCGCAGCGGTATCCTCTATGGATCAAGCCATCATTTAGCCTCACTGCGGCTAGCTTTTCTATTGATACCACTGCTATTCACAATACATTAAACACACAGAATATTCTCTCTCTTGATGTTCCGACATTCGCTACTCTAAAGAACGTTCAATGGAACGACCCTAGTGATAGCAATAGTATATCGCGCGTAGAAGTAGAGGGGTATGCAAAGTCAGGATATTTGCCAGATTATGCATCTGCATCAGAAGATATCGCAAAAGCTTTTTCCTCCGAAGGAGACATTGTCTCTATCCCCCTCCAAAAAATTGACGGACGTATTATCAATAATACTGGTGAAGACTTGGGTGATCTTGTTTTGTGGGCAACAGGAAAGTCAGACTATGCAGGTTCTACATATTCACGAACAAAGAACGTTCAAAAAGCTCTCAATGAACATGTAAACAACACCATTGTTCGCCCTGGTGAAGACTTTTCATTTAACTCTACACTCAATGGCCCCGTCTCTCAGGGGAATGGTTGGTATATGGCAAAAGTGATCTACAACGGTGGTGATTTGGAATATGCTCCCGGTGGAGGTATCTGCCAGGCGTCAACAACCGTATACAGAGCTGCAGTGAATGCAGGCTTCCCCGTACAAGAAAGACGTGCACATAGTTTGTTTGTTCACTACTATGAAAAATACGGTGTCGGTATAGATGCGACTATCTACCCTGGTTCCCAAGACCTTGTCTTTACTAACGACACCAATAGCCCATTGCTTATTCAGTCCTATAACGATGGAACAGAAGCGTATGTCAATATCTTTGGGTCACCAGACGGACGGACTGTGGAATTGAATGGTCCATACTTTGCATCGAATGCTCCAGATGGAAGTGATATTTCCTCTAGAGAAATCCTTTGGGAGCAACGCATTACCTACCCTTCAGGAGAACAACGTGATGTAGAAATCGCTTCACGCTACAAGACGTTGCCAAAATATGTTGCACAGACGTACGAACCAGTAGAAATCGTACATGCCTCTGCTCCTGTAGCTAGCGTACTTCGGTAGACTGTTGTACCATTCGGCGTATGTTCTACGCTAGAACCATTATTGCAATAGTCCTATGTCTAGGTTTACAGACTTCGCTCTGTACAGGTGGAGCACTTGCATTCCTTAATGGGGCAACTCAGCAGCTATCATTTACTTCAAGTGATGGTATTGCTATGTCTTATGCTTCTATAGGCTATCTTACCTGTAAGGATAATACTCTTTCACCGAAAGAGATTACACCGAAGGATTCTGGATGTGGAGACGCATCGGATTGTTTAGTTCAAGCATTTCAATTTTCAAAACATCAAGCTTTTGCATCCATTGCTTTTGGTCACAAATTGATCACACCGCTTTTTACTGGATTTACATTTGATCCACCCATTAGAAAGCCTGTTTTTCAATTGGCACGAGCAGGACCTCTGTACGTACAAGCTAAAGATGCTCCACATTTTTTACTGAAAAGAGAATGAAGTACGCAGTCTTTTTGGGTTTTATTGACCTTTGCGTAAGACTCCCTACAATTCTTTTACTTCATTTCTTACTTTAATTATTATGTCAGATACAACTTCAACTCCATGGTTCGGTATTTCCATGGCACTATTTGGAATCATTGTTGGTTACATCGTAGCTACTGCTATGCAGTCACCTATTGCCGCCCCTTCTGGAAATACCCCTACAGTAGCAGCTCCAAGTGCTCCAACAGCAGCAGCTCCTACTCCTAGCGCAGATAATGTTTTGCCTGTCGACGACAGCACAGACCATATTCGTGGAGATATAAATGCAACGATCTCTTTCATTGAATATTCTGACTTTGAATGTCCATTCTGCACACGTCATCATCCTACTGTGAAACAAGTCATGGAAGATAATGATGATATTAACTGGGTGTACCGTCATTTCCCTCTTAGTTTCCACCCTTCAGCAGAACCACTTGCTGAAGCTTCTGAATGTGTAGCTGATCTTGGTGGTAACGATGCATTCTGGATATTTGCTGACCTTGTTTATGAAAAAGGGGCAAGTACAGACAAGATCGAAGAATATGCCAATGAAGCGGGGGTAGACGGCGAAAAAGTACAAAACTGTGTAGACAATGGAACATTTGCTCAGCTCGTAAAAGATGAGATGGCCTCTGGAAGTGCAGCTGGTGTAAGTGGTACTCCTGGAAACATTATTATTAATAACGAAACTGGTGAAACACGCCTCGTGTCTGGTGCTCAACCAGCTTCTGCGTTCCAAGCCGCTATTGATGCACTTCGCTAAAGTGCTTCTTTACTATGTATAAAAGTAGGGTTTCGGCCCTACTTTTTTTATATATTGATGAATATTCATACTATTGTATAGTTTCCCTAATAAGAGCTATACTGCGTTATCACATAATTTTACAACTTATGACTATGCTTAAAAATATATCCATGATCCTGCTACCAATCGCTTTGAGCGCTTGTACTTTAGTAGAAGTGACAAATCCTGAGGATACACAAAAGACTGAAACAGGAGAAACACTCAATGCCATAATTGAAGAACAACCTGTTCGTGAAACGAGTAATGTTACATACACAGGTATTGTTGAACCCGCAGGGATTAGTATTTATCAACAGGGCAGTCACAGACTAACGCTCTTAGGTGGTAAATTTATTTTATTGGAATCTGATTCTGTAGATCTTAATGGATATGTTGGAGAAAACGTAACAATATTTGGATCTCTTCGTCCTACTGTAGAAGCTGGCGGCATGATTATGCGCGTTGACCGCGTAGAACTTATTGATCCAAAAGAAGAATCATCATCTAGCAGTGCAATCTCTGAAGAAAGTTCAGAAATTTCTAGTGAACAAACAGCTTCAAGCAGTAGTGAGCGCTCTGCACTCTCCTCTTCTCAAAATATTTCCTCTGTGCAAGCTGTTAGCTCTGCTTCATCCGAAACATCCAGTGCAGAGTCCAGTACAATCTCTCAGGAAACTGTAGAGCATTCTGTAGAATATAATGAACGAGTACAGGTTATGGCAAGGCAGGATTATGCTCCTGAAAATTGGAGTCAACAGTACTGTAGTTCTCACATAGGATATTGCTCCCCTGTTCATCGCAACTGGTGGTTCAAGTCTTTTGGAACAACAAATGAGGTTTTGTGGCATGTGGAACTTTCATCAGAACCTATTGACTCTATGAGCCAGGGGCCTATTTCCATCGACCTCATTGCTGGAGAAATACCAACCACTAATGAGTCTGTAGAGATCAGTAATGGTATGGCTATTGGTTATAGAGAATGGACATTTGGTCGTCATTTTGTAATATCTGGTGATAGCACTTTACAAGATGCAATTTCCTATATCACCAAGAACATCACTGAATACACACAGTAGTTTTTATGACGCACTTTAGTTATAAAGCGACGGGTAGCAATGGAAAAGAAGTACAAGGATTTCTTGAAGCAAATGACCTACAGTCGGCTCAGGCTAAAACTCTTTCTATGGATCTCGACCCTATAGAGATATACCCAACAACTTCCATTGCACCAAAGAAAGAAAAATCTACAGCACCGTATTTTCCTTTATTAGAAACGTTACGACTGTATGCAGGATGGCTTCTTGCATGGTATGCATTGGTTTACATTGTTGGCGCGTACCAGTTCTTGAAAGATCTTCCATTTCATATTCCGTATGCAGAAAGCTTATTTTTGTCACCTCTGGTGTTAAGCTTTACGTTTGCAGCGTATGTATTTTTATTGTTATCTTCTTTATACATCGCGACTGGACGTCACAAAATCTTTGCTCTTCTTTTGTGCATTGGAGGCATCGGACTCTTTGTCTTGTATAGGTCTAATATTCAGTAAGACTATTTTTTACAAACCAAGCTGTTTACGAATGTCTTCTGCTTGCTGTTGATCTTGCTCTTTTACGCCTTCTTGCAGCGTAATGGATTGAAGATCCTTCCAGTCCTCCGCATGTTTTTGCTCTAGCTTCATGAGCTGTAATAAATGCTTTGGTGACAAGTTTGAAAACTTCTTCTTTTCCTCTTGAAGGATTTTTTGCAACTCGTCAATTTGGAATTGTGACAACTTTGGAATGGCCTGAATAATTCTCCATTTTTCATCTCTCGTAAGAGAGATGCTTCCACGGAGTAATGAAAGGAATTCCTGCACATCAAACTGTGTCTCTGGATGCGTTGGAACATTGATATTGTCGTTATTGCATGTCGTTGTAATGCTCGAGAATCTGTAGTTACCAATTTCTTTCAATACACGAATATCTTCGTCATCATATCCTTTTGCTTTTAAGTCTTCATCTGATGACAGTGGTCCAGGTGGAGGTGGTGGTGGCCCCACATCTTTTGGCTGTTGACCTTGCGCAGTTCCTCCTTGACCCTGATCTCCTTGTTGAGATGGAGGAGGTGGTGGTGACCCAAAAACTTGTGTAGGGTCGAGTCCACCTTGCGGTACAGTTTGTCCAGGACGAGGTGGTGGAGGTGGAGGTGGTGGAGGATTTCCACCAGCTGGAGGATTTGGATCGGTCATAGACCTATCTTAGCAGTGCAATTGAGCAATACAAACGATTTTTTAAAAATTCCTCCTTTCTATTTTAATGCCAAAAAGCGTTGAGCGGCATTTCGTGCCCTCATAACCAATTCGGGGTTTAAGAGCGATCCTGATGCAATTTCTGGAATTCCGCTTTGTCTGAAGCCAAAAAGCTCTCCTGGACCTCGGAGCTTTAGGTCTATTTCTGCCAAATGAAACCCTGAATTATGCTTTTCCATAGCTTTTAGTCTAGCGCTTTTGGATTGTTCTGGATTTGTTGTAAATAAGAAACAATAGCTTTTATGGTCGCTTCTACCCACTCGTCCACGAAACTGATGCAATTGAGACAGTCCAAACCGTTCTGCCCCTTCTATAAGAATGATTGTAGCATTCGGAACGTCGATACCTACTTCTATAACAGAGGTGGATACAAGAATATCAAATTCTTTTGCTTTGAATTGTTGCATAATATTTTCTTTTTCTTGTGCTGACATTTTTCCATGTAACGATGCAATTTTTCTATGAGGAAAGCTTTTTGTCAGCCTTGCATACTCTGCCTCTACACTTTTCATTTCTGCCATATCCTCTTTCTCAGATTGAACAATTAGCGGACAAATAACAAATGCTTGTCGCCCCTCTGTAATTTGATGATCTATAAACAATTCAACAGTTTTTCTGTCATCTGGAGATACTACTTTTGTATCTATTGGTGATCTATTTCCTGGTTTTTCTGTGAGCACAGAAAGGTCATGATGGCCATACGCGGTCAAAGCTAGTGTTCTTGGAATAGGAGTTGCCGTCATAGACAAAAAATGTGGGCTCCCTTTTGAGGTTAGCTTATCTCGCTGTGCGACACCAAAGCGATGTTGCTCATCGACAATCACTAGTTTGAGATCTTTAAATTGAACAGAATCTTCTATCAGTGAATGTGTACCGATTATCAGATCAACATAGCCCTGTGCAATTCGATCCTTTGTTTCTTGTGCTTGCTTTTTAGGAATAGAGCCCGTGAGCAAAGAAATTCGTGGACAGGGCATTTTTGTGCCTTTCTTTTCACAGAAATTATAAAATCCCACAAGAATTTTTCCGATAGACTGCGTATGTTGCCTCGCCAGAACTTCTGTCGGAACCATGAGTGCTGCCTGCCCTCCGTGCGCAATGGTGTGGGCGATTACTGCTGTTGCAACTAAAGTTTTTCCTGATCCCACGTCACCTTCTAACAATCGAGACATTGGTATTGATCTTTCCATATCCTGTAAAATTTCGTAAATAGTGATTCGTTGTCCTTCAGTAGGTGTGAAGCGCAACGATGCAAAAAAATCACGGATCAGCTGAGGATCCATAGGGATTTTCAGCCTATCTTGAACAGCCCCCTGCCATTCTTTTTTTCTTTCTAAGGCATCTATCTGCATAGAATATAATGCTTCGTATGCGAATCTGTCTTTTGCTCGCTGGACATCTTCTCCATTTTCTGGGAAGTGCATAGCTGCCAGTGCCTGTGCCCTTGTGGGAAAACCTTCTTCTTTTATTACTTCTTTTGGCAATGTTTCTTTTATTTCTGCTATTGCACCTTTTATGAGAAAAATTTTCTCACGAAGCCATTTGGTATTAATACTGTCGTGTTGAGGATAGATGGGAACCAATCTTCCTGAATGTATCCCCTGTTCTCCTTGTACTCCCGAATCTATTTGAGGGCTTTGCAGCTGTAATTTGTATCCATTTTCAATCAGTTTTCCTGTGAGCTGTACGTGTTGTCCATCTCTCAGCATTCTCTTTATATGTGGCTGATTAAACCAAATGACTTCACAAGTATCTCCTTCATTATCTATGAATGTTGCTGTGACTATTTTTTTTCGTGTTCGCGTATGTACAAGTTTTATTTTTTCAATAGTCCCTGAAAGGGTAATTTTTTCCTGAAGTTTTGCTGTAGCAAGGGTATGGATTTGAGAGAGGTCTTCATGAGCACGTGGTAAATACAGCAATAAATCTTCCACAGTTTGTATTCCCATGGAATGCAGTATTTCTATGTGCTCACCTGTTGTCCGTAATACTTCTGATAAACTTGTTTGCAAGTGCATATAGAATTAGTATACGATAATATCCATTTATGAGAAGACTTCTTGCCATTTTCGTGCTTACCCTTGGACTACTTCCCAGTATTCCAGTTCTTTTTGCGCATGCAGCAGCCCCTTCACAAGAGGATCTCATTGCGTATTGCAGAAATGAATTGGGGTATGGACAAACACAAAGGCTAGTTGGCTCTTCTGTTTTTCTCCTACGCAGCTGTGTTACAGATGCAAAAAAGAAGCTTGAAGCAAATGAACGATTGGATGGAATCTTACAACGTAAAGATCAACATTTTTGGAAAAGATACGAGTATGGGCAAGAGATTTTGAAAGAATCAAAACGTAGTTTGCAGAGACGCGTCGAAAATACAGTGAATATTCGAGAATCATATTACAAAGAGACGACCATACAACAGCGCCAAGCTGATCTTTTACAGCATATTGCAAGCAGAAGAGCTGCAGTCCGCATTCAAGAACAGAATCTTTTACGAGAAAGAAGAGCAGAGCAAATAAAGTGGCAAAATGCTCAACAGACTTGTCGGTCGTATGATCGGTCTGAGCGCGAACAATGTGTGCAGTTTTTGCTGACACAATAAAACAACGTTATTTACGATGACCCCATCTCCATTGCAGAGGTTCTTTCATGCGCTTTTCAAAGAAGTACGTAGCCAGTCCTGCAAAGATAAAAATATCTAATAAGAATCGTATACCGTGTTCAATCGTTATGTGATTTTCAGAAAATATATGATTGGAAATTCCTGATAAAAGAATAAGAATTACCAGTCCAATTGTACAAAGCCACCCTTCCCAGCTCACTGGAAAGAAGCCATATCCATACCTCTTTGGTTTAAACCAATATTTGCTCATAGGTGGAGTATATAGAAGGAAGGATACATATGTCTATTATTGGCTTGTCACCTCTTGGTAGTTGCCTTAGTATCTCGTTCGTCGGGGTGTAGCTCCCGCCTTCGCCTCTGGGCTTCGGCGGACAGGCAGTTTCCAACTTTCGCTACATTTCCGTTATTATTCTTTGGATATTTTCTTTATAATCATTGCGTCGGGGTGTAGCTCAGTTGGCTAGAGTACGCGCTTTGGGAGCGTGGGGTCGGAGGTTCGAGTCCTCTCACCCCGACCATCAATACACAAAAACAGTAAAGTCCTCTATGATCTTCTCCTATGGAGATACAGGTTTTGACATCGGCAAAGTCCCCAGGGATTTCTGGTGGACTTACGTATGGCTCAACGCAAGATGTGGCAACAGGCTCTTTGGTAACTGTACCTCTCCGTAATGCATTCTTAGAAGGAATTGTTCTTGGACAAGCGCAATCTACACAAAAGTTTGATGTAAAAAGTATTCACAATACACTTTTGAAAGAACCTCTTTTAAGTCCCGCACATATGCAAACCATGCAATGGATGTCTGAGTATTATTCTTGCAGCTTGCGACAAGCGCTCAGGCCATTTTTGCCTGGAAAACCATGGGCGGCTTTGCTTCCCCAAAGTATTGAAGGTTATCGTCTAATAGATCCACAAGAATGCAAAGGGGATAAGCAAGCAGCAGTCATAGAATATCTTTCTGGTAAGCAGTGGGTATCATGGGATGCCATACGCAAAGCAACTGGTGTTACAAAAGCGACGATGCAAACATTGCAAAAGCGAGGAATAGTTTCTTCCAGTACAGAAGACGAATATACGCAATGTATTGCTGAAAATATTACCCCAAAAAGACCAACACTTTCTCCTATGCAACAGGAGGTCTATGAAAAGATATCCCAGTCTTCAAAGCCATCTCTTCTTTTTGGAATTACCGGTAGTGGAAAAACAGAGGTGTATATGCAACTTATTGCAGATGCTATAGAAGCGGGCAAGCAGGCACTGGTACTTGTGCCAGAAATTCTCCTGACGGAACACTCTGTTCCTCGATATGTTACGTCTATAGATCGAAAGTACATTGCTGTTGTCCATAGTAGGTTAACACCGGCACAAAAACGGGAGATCTGGAAAAAGATTCGTTTTGGCGATATTAAACTGGTCATTGGCTCCCGTAGTGCACTATTTGCCCCATTGCAACGCTTGGGGATAGTGCTGATCGATGAAGAACATGAATGGACGTATAAGAATGAACAATCTCCTCGGTATCATGCAAGAGACGTAGCAGATCAACTGTGTAAAAATGCAAACGCAAAACTAGTACTAGGCACAGCGACTCCCTCTTTAGAATCTTGGCATAAGGCAAAAACTGGAGTCTATACTTTTGCAGAACTTACGGAGCGTTTTGGAGATGCAACGATGCCAACTGTCTCTGTTGTAGACCTTGCAAATGTTGCCTTTGGAAATAATTATCCTTTTAGCAATACTGTTTTTGATGCCATTGAGAATAGATTGCAAAAAAAAGAGCAATCAGTGCTTTTCTTAAATAGAAGAGGAATGGCTACTTCTTTGCTGTGTATGGATTGTCGCAGACGTGTTATTTCTCCAGAGTCTAACCTTCCATTTACTGTGCATAGGCAAGGGAATAATCAAATCTATTTACAAGATCACACAAGCGGTGCTCTGGCAAAGGTCCCTACAGAATGTCCCGGATGTCAAAGCACACGACTGCAAGCTGTAGGAGCAGGTACACAACGTATTGAAGATATTTTAAGAAAAAGATTTCCAGGTGCTCGTATCTTACGTGCGGATAGCGACACGCTATCGAGCCCAGAAGAAATGCGCACACTGCTTTCTAAAATGGAAAACAATGAAGCAGATATCTTGCTGGGTACGCAAGGTGTTGTAAAAGGACTGGACCTTCCCCGTGTGACATTGGCTGTTGTGTTACTGGCAGATGTTGGCATGTCTTTACCACATTTTCGTGCAGGGGAACGAACGTTCCAACTACTCACACAACTGACAGGGAGATCTGGAAGAAAAATACCAGGTGAAGTAGTCATTCAAACATTTCGGCCAGATTGCTTGGAAGTCAGATGTGCAGCACTTCATCAAACAAAAGAATATTTGGACTATGAACTCGATTTTCGAAAGAAATCTCTCTATCCCCCATTTGGAAATATGATCCGTTTGTTGCTTAGAGGAGAAGATCAAAAGCAAAGAGCAAAACTGTTATCTGAAAAAATAAAAATCCAATACCCCAATCTAACAATTGGCTGTGCTCCTACATTTTTTGGTGGTGGCAAACAATGGCATTTACTTATTAGAGGAGACAATCCACGTACTATTTTTGATACTTTAGACCGTACAGATATTACTATCGATATAGATCCTCTAGATTGTGTATAATAGATTCATCTTTTCCGCTTTATTTTATGAAAAAAATTCTTGTTTCTGCTTTATCTGCTGTCGCCTTCACCATTCCGTTTGCTGCTTTTGCAGCAGGATTTTATGGAGGTGAGGACCTTATCCTTTCCGATACGTATGCTGAGGATATCTATTCTGCAGGCGGAAGAGTGCGTCTTGATGGGCCAGCATCTGCTGATAGCATAGTTTTTGGGGGAGATATAACAATCAACGGATCAACTGAGCAGGATTTAACTATTGGCGGTGGAAATGTCCGAGTTATAGGCGATGTCGGTGATGATTTGCGTATCGCAGGAGGCCAAATCAATATCGAAGGAGCAGTGAATGGTGACATTTTGGTCACAGGTGGAAATGTTGTTCTAGAAGATAGCGCTTCTGTTAATGGAAATGTCATTATCGCTGCAGGAGAACTACGCGTATTCCCCGTGATTAATGGTAATGCAAGACTCTACACAGAAAAAGCACGTATCTTTGATGATATCAATGGTGATCTTATTTTTTACGGATCTGAAATAACTATTGATGGAACAGTGTCTGGAAATGCAAAGATCATAGCTCAAAAGATCATTTTTGGTGAGAGTGCAAATATTTCTGGAGATTTAGAATATTGGCTTCCAGACGGTGAAAGAGATTTCTCTGGTATTGTCCAAGGTAGCACGATCTATAACGCGTCACTTCAGATGAAAACGCATGATAAAGATATGATCAAAGGAGGTGTTGTGGCTGCCATTATTGCTTTTATTGCAGCAGTATCTGTTTGGAAGATTCTTTCTGCATTGCTCATCATTTGCGTGATGATTCTTGCGACAAAGAAGTATTTCACAGATACAGCAAAAATTGTGTTTAAAAATCCATGGATGAATATGCTGAAAGGATTTGGTGTTGTTGTAGGACTACCTATTATTGCGGTAACATTGTGCATCACCATTATTGGTCTCCCATTAGGTATTACTGCTTTGTTGATGTGGGTGGTTATTTTGTACTTTGCAAAGATCTGCGCAGCTATTGTCATAACGTATTGGTACGCAAAATACAAAAAGCGTTCATGGAAGACATGGCAGTACTGCGGTATGTCTCTGATGACATACATCATCTTTAGTCTTGCATTCATTGTTCCTATTATTGGATCCCTTGTCGTTCAAGGACTTGTCCTTATCGCCCTTGGGGCGCTAGCAACGACAAAGTATGAACGGTTCCAAAAAGTACGCTAGGAACCATTTCGTAGTCCGTTCAGCGCAATGCCTGCCGCCACAGAGACGTTTAAAGATTCTTTTTGTCCAAGCATAGGAATCATAATCTTTTCGTCACAGAGTGAAAGTATCTCTGGAGAAATCCCTGTCACTTCGTGCCCAAGCACAAGACAGGTTTTTTCTTTTACTTTGTAATCCCCCAGGGCAATAGCATCGTCTGTGAGTTCTAATCCGACAATGTTCCATCCACTATTTTGTAGTTCCCTTAGCAATGCTTTCACATCATCACGCTGTTCCCATGGTATCCATTCCTCTGCTCCTATAGCAGTTTTAGAGATCTCTCTGCGCGGAGGAGTCGCTGTGTAGCCCGTTAGATAGAGCTTTTCAACTGCAAAAGCGTCTGCCGTACGAAAGAACGACCCGACGTTCCAAAGGGACCGGATATTATGCGCCACAACAAGAATTCTTTTACTCATTAACAGAAAGAAGTTCTAACGTAGAAGCATGAGGATTTCCAAAGATACTTTGGAGTTTTGTATTTTCTAGATCCAATACATTTACATTGTTACATACATAACACATTCCTGTTTCACTCCCCTTCCCCAGGCTTTCAGCGCCTGTATCGGGTTCATCTTTTCGCAGTACTGTCGTATTGTTCAGCAATGCGTCACATGCCTCTTCTTGCTTTGTATCTGGATTCCATTTTGTAAAACTATCTCCTTTGCGGATGTATGCTATTTCTTTATGGGGATTGAAATAGGAAATAGTGGTAAGAATATCTTTTGGATTATTCTGGCCGATTTGCATATAGCGCAACTGTGTTAGGGATAATTTGGGCATGATGCTTTTTGCGACTTTCTCTACGGAACGTTCTTCGTTATTCACAATAATAGAAGCAATGAAGAGTTCTGTATTCTGCGGAGATCTTTTTGGTAATTCTTGTGATACATCATTATTTTTTGGGGTATCTACAGAATCATGAACAGGGTGAGATTCAATCCATTTCTTTATGGATGCAAAGTACGCATGACCAAGAGGTGTTCTTTCTGGATGTGGCATAAGTGCTACAACGTTTCCTTCGGGGTTACATACCCCTGCCATTGCAAACAGAGAACCGTTTGGGGTAATGGGATCTTTGTCGGATACATCACCTTGTTCGTTACAATACGAGAATGCTATTTGATTATTCTTTTGTAATGTCTCTAAAAGATCTTTGTCTTTTGTCGTGAACCTTCCTTCGCCATGAGCAATAGGGACATGCATCACCCCTGTCCAGTCAGATGTTGCACAACGGTCTTTTGGACACATAGGTTTTATCCATACCCATTCATTAAGAAATCCAACACTTTCATCTTCTACCACATTCCGAGCAAGGCTCATTTCCAGTTTGTCTGCATGAGGGATCAATCCGCTTTCTATAAGAATCTGTGCCCCGTTACAGTTTCCGATTACCACTTTTCCTTTTGCAGCTTCTTCTTTAATATGCTGAAGCAACGGGTCGTTTGCGGCGATCATTCCTGCTCTTCCGCGGTCCTCATAACTAAAACCACCAGGGATAAAATATCCATCTACATCGGAAAGCTTGCTGATATCAGCATTCCACCGAAAAAACAGTGGCTCCATTCCATTAGCGGCTATAGCCCTAATAGACTCTACTTCACAGTTATTACCCGGAAAGGAAACGATAGCAATTTTTGGTATCTTCATGCCAATATCATAGCGTTAAACGGTCATAACTTCTTCGTCTTTTGCCTTTTTACTTTCTTCGATCTTTTCATTGAAGATTTTTACTGCTTTTTCCAAATGTTCTAAGAGTGTATAACGAAGGTCTTCGTCATTTTCTTCGTCCTTGATTTTATCATGAGCATGCTGTCGTACTTGACGAACAGAAATACGTGCCTCTTCTGCAAGACTGTGTACCACTTTTTTGAGTTGTGTACGTCTTTCTTCTGTCATCGGTGGAAGATTGAGACGAATAACAGTTCCGTCGTTCACTGGTGAAGAACCTAGATCCGCAAGAGTTAGGGCTGCTTCTATCTTTTGCATAATGGAATTATCCCATGGTTGAACAATAATAGTCTTTGCATCTTGTACGCTGATTCCTGCAACTTCTTTCAGGGATTGCTTTTGCCCATAGGCATCCACCATAACAGACTCAACTAGGGCAGCATTTGCACGTCCTGTTTGCAGCTTTGCATATTCTCCATGTAGAAAGTGTAGAACTTTTTCTCCTTCCTTATTGAATGTATCAATGCGGGCGTCAGCCATAGAATTTAGGGGTATTAATTATGTACAAGAGTTCCGATCTTCTGGCCTTTAGCCGCTTTTAGCAAAGAGCCTTTCGTATCGAATTTGAAGACGCAGATAGGTAAATTTTGGTCCATGCACAAGCTAAACGCTGCTTGGTCCATCACGTTTAAATGTTGTTCTATACAGTCTTGGTAGGTGATATTTTCATATTTTTTAGCATCGTCATGCTTGTTTGGATCTTTATCGTATACTCCGTCGACGTTTGTTGCCTTGAGTAACACATCACAGCCAAGCTCTGAAGCCCTAAGGGCAGCCGCACTATCTGTAGTGAAGTATGGATTTCCTGTTCCACCCGCACAAATGACAACACGTGCTTTTTCTAAATGACGGATTGCCCTTCGTCGAAGATACGGTTCTGCTAGCTGTGGGACATCTATTGCGCTACACACACGGGTAAACTGTCCAATAGATTCCAACGCAGACTGCAATCCTACACCGTTCATAATGGTCGCAAGCATTCCAATAGCGTCACTAGACGTTCGTTCTATTCCACTGTCTTGCGTATCGCGAAAGCGCCAGATGTTTCCTCCTCCGACAACAACGACGACCTCTATTCCTGCATCTGTGACTTCTTTTATACTTTTAGCGACTCCTGTCAGGCTATCATGATTTAGACCAAATCCACCTTCTCGAGCAAAAAGCTCTCCGGAAAGTTTCACCATGATGCGTTTGTAAGTCATCTGAAGGATTGTACTTATATTTTTACTTTACGCAAGGGTTCGTTTAATCGTAGTATTATGTTATAATAAAGCGAAACCACTCGTTTTATCTCTATTTGCCCTGATAGCTCAGCTGGATAGAGCAACAGCCTTCTAAGCTGTAGGTCGCTGGTTCGAGTCCAGCTCAGGGCACCACCTTTGAAGTGGAAAACGGAAAGTGGAAAACAATCAAAAGAAATAGGCTTTACGCAGACTGCTATCGCAGCTTATTGCGATATAAATATATTTAATCTTTACTAAAAAATAGCTAGTTCATATCCATGATTCTCGTATAGAAAGGAGGGTCATTTGGCTCGAAAAGTAGCAGTGCGCCGCAGTAAGTAGTGACTCGCTCCCTGAAAAAGTCACTGCAGGCTCGAGAGGTTGGCGCTAACCAACAAACCCTCTCGAGCTTTTTTCACTAATTAGCCCCAATAAGGAGTGTCATTGACAAAATATTAGAATACCGTATTATTACGGTACAACTATAAAGCCACTCAAACTTCAGGAATTCCTGACAGGGCACGAACATTCCGCAGAGCACCTGCTCTCCTGCTCGGATTGTGACGGATTAGGTATGTCAGCAATTTTGGAGATGGCAAACGAGAATACTAGGGAGCTATGGGATACACTTCATACGGGATACACACATCCTCATGGACATCCACTTCTTCGAAGTGAAATTGCCAGCCAATACGAAAGTATCTCAGAGGAAAATGTTCTAGTGACAACGGGCACGCAGGAGGCGTTGCAAATTGGATTTCAAGGAATCATAAAACCAGGAGATCATGTAATAGCGCCTGTAGGGTTTGAGCCGCATTATCATATACCCGAAGCTCTTGGTGCATCAGTGGATTTATGGAGGCCTACTGTACATGAGGATGGCACGTGGAATTTTTTAGTTACAGATCTGGAGAGTATGTTTCGCGATGACACCAAACTTATCGTTTTATGTTTTCCGCACAATCCGACAGGGTGTCTTCTTGCAAAAGAAGACCTGCAAAAAATATGCACTCTTGCTGATGAGCGAGATGTTATCATACTATCCGATGAAATTTTCCGTGGTGTGGAGCGTGACCCTGAAAAAAGATTGCCTTCTGTGGCAGACATTTCAGAAACTGCAGTCGTCTGCAACGGACTCTCAAAAGTGTATGGGTCGGCTGGTCTTCGCATCGGCTGGGCTGTAACCCGCGATAAAATTCTTCAGCAAAAAATAATTATGCACCACTACTACAGTACGATTTGCGCCAGTGCTCCCAGTGAAGTGTTGACAATGATTGTGTTGCAAAATTCTGATGATATCGTTAGTGCTCACCAGCAAACAATCAAGCAGAATCTTCTCCTGCTATCAGACTTCTTCGGTAAACATTCAGAAGAATTTAGTTGGACTGAGCCTGATGGCGGAACAATCGGACTTGCTGAAGTAAAAAATATGACTGCAGAAAAATTTTCTATTGATGTACTAACATCTGGCATCATGGCAATACCATCTTCTGTTCTTGATCTCGGAAACAACCATATCCGTATAGGATATGGAAGAAGAAAATTACCTCAAGTGTTGGATATATTGGAAAAACATCTTAGTTCCCAATAAGCTCCCATAAGGGGTACCACCAAATTCTTGCCCCATTTCTAATTTCAGAACATATATTTTTCTTACCCGTACAAGAGTTTTAACTGATAGAATCATGCCGTGCCAAAAGTACTTATTCTCACAGGTCCTGGCGGATCAGGAAAAACAACAATTGCAGAAGCTATTGCCGAGAAATCTGACTATGTATATTTAGATGGTGATAATGAAGATACGGAGTTCTTTCCCGATGGAAATCAGTGGCTACCGGAAAATGATGAATTGCTTCGCAAGGCACATGAAAAAATATTAAAAAAGACAGTTGAACTACATAATCAAAATAACAATGTGATTGTTGATTACATTATTTTTGGACTCTTTGAAGAGTTTATTGATATGTTTGAGAGCGAATTTGGTAATGATGTATCTATAAAAGTACTACTACCAGATATAAAAACTCTTGTTCAAAGAGATATTGATCGGGATTGCTGGACAACAGGTATTGAGCGTATTACAACCGTATCTGAAGAATTCATGTTTCTCCGAGATATAATTGGACCTGAAAATTATATGAATAATTCAGATCAATCGATTGAGGAAACAGTCACTGCTGTTCTGCTATAAGCTCCCATAAGCATACCGTTCCACTCGGCCCTCGGGGCATCGCTCATGGTACTGTATACTTTTACTATGAGATTTAGAAAAGCAAAAATTGAAGATGCTGCAGAATTGGCTCGGCTTCACAGAACAACAATACGCACTGTTAACAGTCAGGATTATTCTGAAGATGTCATTGAAGGTTGGGTTGGTAAATCAACTGCTAAAACATTTAGAGACTTCCATGATAAGTCCATTCGCTTTGTAGCTGTCGAAAATGAAAAGATTATTGCTTTTGGAGAGCTGGTAAAAGAAACAGGAAATTTAGGTGCGATGTATGTTCATAAAGATTGGATTGGAAAAGGTATTGGAAAAAAATTGTTTGAAATTTTGGAAAATGAAGCCGTTAAACTTGGTGTAACCAAATTTGAATTTGAATCCTCTACGACTGCTAAGAAGTTTTATGAGAGTTGCGGGTGTAAAACCATAAAGAAAATTAAACATACGCTCAGAACCGGTGCTGTTATGGATGCCTATACAATGCAAAAGGAGCTATCTTGACAAGTATAGTACTAGACTATATCTTTCTAATATGACAAACGAGACACCCTACACCTATGACGAAGAGCAGTTTCCTGATGTTATAAAATCTAAGCTCATACGAACGGATACGTTCACCTTTCGTGGTGAGCAATACCCATTTGGTGTGGTGGGACGTGATGCAGCCCCGTTTCCCTATTTCGTTGGTATGAACGGAGGAAATAATCTCTTTGCGTCTGAGGATGTTGTTGATGCTGAAGGTGAACATTTACAACAGGTGTCACTTGGTCACGAGATATTGTGTAACCGAACACATAAAGAATATGGCGGAGAGATTCGCTGTCCGATGAGTGAAGAAGAAATGCTTTCAGGACTTCCACCGGAGGTTCGTGAAGATATCTTACAAAAGAGGTATGAAATGTTTAATGGAATTGTGGAGGCATACAAGATTGATGCATCAAATCCGGAAAGTGAATTCCAAAGCCAACTCCTTGCCACAAGAGCATTTATTAAAAAAGAGCTGCAACGACTTTCTATTTGATTTTACAAAAAAACCACCACTACCTTTCGATAATGATGGTTCTGAAATGTGCTTTTACTCTCCGATATATCCTCCACTTTGATGTGACCAAAGCGTGGAATACATTCCTCCTTGTGCGAGCAGCGCGTCGTGCGTTCCCTGCTCAACAATTTTTCCGCCTTCCATGACGATAATCCTGTCCATTTGCATAATGGTACTTAGACGATGAGCAATGACAATACTCGTTCTTCCCTCCAGAAGATCTACGATTGCAGCTTGGATTTCTTTTTCAGTTTTACTATCCAGACTGCTTGTCGCTTCATCCAAGATCAAAATAGGATTGTCTGCCAGAAATGCCCTAGCCAACGCAATGCGTTGACGTTCACCACCGCTAAGTTTTACTCCTCTTTCACCGACAAGCGTGTTAAGGCCGTCAGGAAGCTCTTGAATAAAACCCCAAGCATGTGCCTGACTTGCGGCACGAATCACATCTTCTTTTGATGCATTCGGATTGGCAAATGCAATGTTTTGTTCAAGTGTTCTGTGGAACAGAGCTGGTTCCTGAGGAACAAGAGCAATTTGGTGTCGCAGGCTCGCCTGAGTGACTGTGGTAATATCCTGATCGTCGATTGTAATGTATCCGGAATCGAGATCAAAATATCGCATCAAGAGTTTTACAATTGTCGTTTTTCCAGCCCCGCTGGGACCGACAATTGCTATGGATTCTCCTTTCTTTATCGTAAGGTTTACATCGCTGATTTCTTGCCTCTTTGCAGAACCAGATGATTGATAGCTGAAACATACGTTGTGCAGACAAATTTCTCCGCCCTTTACACGTAAAAGTTGAGCACCGGGTGCATCTTGCACTTCAGGTGTCATCTCAAAAATTTCTACCATTTCCTCTGCATTCGCAAGGCTTTGGTACACCCTTCGAATACTATTGCTGATACCCCATAGATTACTAAACATCCATAGGACATATGATTGAAAAAAGACAAAGTCTCCTATGGTGACTACTCCTTTTTCCCATCCGCTGATCATCACATATACCAATGTTAACTCAAAGATAGTCATGATACTTCCCTGAGCCAGGTTTATCCAGTTATTGGCTCCCCAGGCACGCTTTCTTTTTTTGTAGTTATCATCGGCTATCTCTGAAAAGCGTTGTATTTCCGATGCTTCTTTAGCGAAAGATTTTACGGCAGCGTAGTTCCCAAGGCTATCGGCAAATTGTGCGCCAAGCCGAGAGTCGGACTCGGCTTCCGCTTTGTCCAAAGGGTATTTCCAAAATGCCAAAATGGCATTTACTCCAATGAAGAGAACAACCCATCCGCCATATAGCCATGTAAGCTGCGGATATTCGTTAGCGAATATGTACATTGTCAGCACAATAATAACTGCCACTCTTCCCAATTGAAAAAAGACAGAATCTGCGATTTGCTCGAATGCGGCATGAAATCTTCCTGCTTTCTTTACCAGAGATCCTGTGAAATTGTTTTCAAAGAATCGCAGTGACTGATTGGTGATGCTAACGTAACTTCGTACCATCAACTTTTTGATCACTCTTGCTTCAAAGAACAAGATAGACCAATCAAAGATCCGATGGATAACAATAACTACCATCAAAAGTCCGAACAATAAACTGAAAATGTAATACGCTTGTGTCGCAGTACCACCTTCCTCTGTAAAGACATCAACAAACTGTCTCAGCAGATAGGGGTGTACTGCTTCCAAAAGCACAATGGCAATCATGGATATGGACACTAACGTCATACACATCCAATGCTCTTTAATTGAGGGCCAAAAATGACGTAACACTTTTTTCATAATAGAATCCTTTTATTTCATGAGTTTTCGGTGCTGTAAAAGAACGGATCGTAAAAGCACCTATATTGTAATTATACAGGAAAATAATACAAGTTAACAGTCAAGTTTGATTAAAATATGCTTAGAATGAGCAATCATAAGCAAAATTTTCTTTGCCAGAAGCAGTGTCTTTATTGCATTGCTTGGATATTTCTATTGAATACTCGTAGTTTCTACAATCTCCCACAAAGAAGTATATTTTTTACGTGGAAAATAGATATTATAAATATATTATAAAATTTTATTGAAATTAAGCAAATTCAAAGTAAAATCAAGATATGCATGAAAACCTTAAGGATAAGATAGAACAAGAACTGTCATCTGTTGCTGAACAAACTATACAAAACCCTGTTCCTGACGCACGGATTTTTTTTGCAACACTAACACACAGACTTTTGGACAAAAGTGAGCCTATTACTCAGGCGCAAATATACACAGAGATGAAACAGTTTAGATCTGTATCGGACAAACTTCTACCACATGATGTGGTACATACGTATACCAGCAACGCACTTTCCTGTCAGTCTTCTGAAGTTATGAATGGGTGTATTACTCCATTGTTAATATTGAAACGTATTAATGCCATCCAAAGAGATCCTCAGGCAGAACCAAAAACTACATCAATAGAAGATAGAAAGGAGTCACTTACAAAATTTACAGAAGAGGAGTACATATCTTTCCTGAAGTTTATTGTACAAGATCCAAAAATCATACTGACAATTAATATCTTCCAGAAATTACTTAAAAAGTATATTCTGGAAGTGAAGAATAAAATTCCAAAAGAATATGCATCACATCGCAGACTTTTGGATGCCATGTCCGAACACTGGTCTGCAGCAAGTAATTTAGGTCCAGCCTTAGGAACTACTTTATTTTACTGCATGAATAGTTCCGATAGTTCTGAAATTACATCAGAAACTGTTGATAGCAGTTTTGATTTTTTACAGAAAGTCGATGCATTTGCTGTAAGTCTTTCCGCTTCTCGCCTCAGATTGAAGTGCCCTGCACAAGCTTGGCTTATTGAGCAGCTTGCACACAAAGGCACTTTTATGGATATTTACACACAATGTAATAAAAACCCACATTCTTTTTTAGACGAACAACTAGTAAGAGCAAATGCAAATTTTGCTTTACAACTTTATAATGAAGATTTGCCCCCAAATATTTTAAGTCTTCTGCTGAATGATTCCATACGCCAATCACCAAATGCCTGATTCTCCTCAAATTTTTGTCTATTGACACTTAAAATAAGAGTTATACGATGTTATTAAAAGTACTCATGCTTAATCAGGAAGAATACACCTTCGATACAGATCAACTCCCTTCGCGGGTCAAGGATGGAACTGTGGCCTGCTCTGAGATAGAACTCTATGGGCAACAGTACAAATATGCTGTTGTTCAACCGGAAGTTTTCCCAACACATCCATATTTTACAGGGATGCCACATGGAAATAATTTATATATTTCTATGGATGCATTTTCTGACCCCAACCTTTGTAAGGTCTCCCTTGCAAGGGAAATTTTATATCACCGTGGAATCTTTTCTGGGCTGATGTCTCATACGCAACGCTGCATGGCAAGTGAAACAGAGGCATTTGAATTGTTGAAAGATGAAGACCTCGAAACTATAAAAAAAGTTCTACAAGCAAGATTTTCTTTATTTGAGGCATTACTCAATGATCTTTATTCTGTCGATCCAGAATCTGATTTGCGTAAACAAATTAGGGGAACAGACCGTTGGCTTCAAATGGAAGTTGATCGTATGCAATCCTCAGGAGAAATATCACCTCTCCCATAATCCCCTCTTTGTGTTACAGTACAGCTGATGACACGAGACCTTACAGACTTGGAGATATCCCAACTTCTTCAAAACGAGCATTACGGACATATCGCCTGTTGTACGGACCCAAAACGTCCATACTTGGTTCCGATAACATATGTATATCATAACAATACAATCTACTGCTTCTCTTGTCTGGGAGAAAAAATAGACATCATGCGAAAGCAACCAAAAGTCTGTTTTCAGGTAGAAGATATGCAAAGCAATACTTCATGGCAAAGCGCAATGATTTGGGGTGCCTACGATGAATTGGAAGGAACAGAGCGTGACGATGCATTTACCATGGTAGTAGAAAAATTTTGGAACGCGTATAACAACAAATCATCAATCTATTTTCCTTTTCGCAATTTAGAAAAGTGCCCCAACAAAGATGAATTTGTGGTTTTTGCCATTCGCATTGAAGAACAACACGGAAGACATGAAGAATACGAAGCTTAAAATTCTGATTTTACGGTTCTTGTCGCACTGATCTGTGCCGTTGGCATGACCAGCATGTACTCTACGTTCATACGTGCGGGACTTTCAACTGCGAAAAGTATAGCATTTGCTATGTCTTCTGGAATCAAAGGATCATATCCTTGATACACAGACTGCGCTTTTTCTACATCTCCTTTGAATCGCACTTGTGAAAACTCGGTCTCTACTGCACCAGGTGCTATGTCTGTGACGCGTACTCCTGTTCCTGCAAAGTCTATGCGCAGAGCTTTACTGACCATTTTGACGAAAGCTTTACTGGCACAATACACAGAACCGCCTTCGTACGCTTCTATCCCTGCGACAGAGCTGACATTGATGATATGCCCTTTAGACTCGAGAATATGCGGCGTCGCCGTATGAGCGACTTTTAAAAATCCTGTGATATTTGTATCGATCATTGTTTGAAAATCATTCCATTCGTATGATTGGAATGATGTTGCTTCTTGGGCTAGTCCTGCATTGTTGATCAGCACATCTATCTGAGTATCTTTTAAATCTAGAAATACAGATTCCACTTGAGAGTGGTCTGTAACATCCATCGGAAATACCTGTACTTCTGTATTATACTTTTCTGTGATAGATTTTTTGATCTCTTCCAGTTTTTGTATACGTCTTGCAGTGAGAATCAGATTCCAACCTTTAGCAGCAAAGCTATACGCACAGGACTCCCCTATTCCACTACTCGCACCCGTAATAAAAACATTCTTACGTTCCATACGGAGGTAGTATGCTTTCGTTTTATTCTAGTCGCAACGAGTTAGCGTCTTTTTCGTCTGCGAACCCATCCTACGCCACCTGCTATTCCTGATATAAGAAGAGTCGCTGTTGCAGGCCCTGTATCTCCTGCAGGGGCAGTGCCTTGTATAACTTGAGCTATTGGTGCCATGTTGTAGAAGCCGTAGTTTTGTGTCGTCGGAATGGTAGGAAGCGGCTGCTGTATCACAACAGGAATATTGTTTTGCTGCGGGGCAGACGGCTGCGTTGGTTCTTGGTACACCTGCTTCATGTTTTTCTTTATAGTGTTGATAGTAACACAGAGGTCTCCTGCAATTTGCTGTCCCATATCAACATTGTCATAAATGGCATGTGCGAGATCTATATTTTTTACTACAGGAATTCTTTGCCTTACCGCAGCCTCTCGTATGAGAGATGCTTTTATGTTCTTTCCTTTAATGGTAAGAATGGAACAAGGATTGTTTCCAGTAAACTTCAAAACATTTGCATATTCCGTAGGGTTTACAACAACGACGTCTCCGTCCAATACTAAGCTTTGAGCAGATGTTTTCTTGTTATCTTCAATACTGCAGATAAAGTTACAACCATCGCCATTGAGTATATTTCCATCATCACATTGTTCAGATTTCTCTTTCACTCCATTCCCACATACTTCTGCTTGCTCTATTTTTGTACACTGAGTAGTGCAATGTAAACTTCCATCGCATTGCTCACCGCTATCAACCACACCATCACCGCATCGTGGCAATCGACAATTTGTTCGACAGGTATCTGACGTATAATCTGAATTCCCTTCACCATTATCACATTGCTCATGAGAATCAACAACATGGTCAGAGCACTGTGCAATAGTACAATTGGTACGACAGGCATCTGGGATAACATCAGAATTTTTATCTCCGTTATCACATTGCTCATCAAAGTCGACAATGGCGTTACCACACTCTGCTTTTGTGGAAGCAGCTTGTTCTGTAATGTTCTTCGTACAGATATTTGAACAGGAGTCATTATTGTTGGTATTACCGTCATCGCACTGCTCTAAAGACTCTACCAAGCCATTTCCACATATTTCTGGCGCTTCACTACTTGTACTTACAGGTGTAAATGGATTTCCTTGGACATTCTTACAAGAATCAGAGCATCCTGTGTTTTTTATGGAATCATATTCACAGGTATTGCCTGTGCCACACTCACTATCTGTGCGACATACTTTTTCCGCATCATTACTACAGACACTACCGTTGTCACATTGTTCATCATCGGCCGTGCCGTCTTTTTGATCTTGCCCTGCGACTTGGATCATGCCATCTCCACAGAATTCTGTATGGCATGTATCACTACATCCGTCACCAGATCGTGGTTTTGGAGTTCCCCCTCCACTTCGACACGTTTCTGCAGATGCACTATTTGTCCAAATAGATCCTGTAAACGTTCCACCTTCACATACACCTCCTTCATCACATTCTTCTCCGCCTTCTACTACTCCATTTCCACAAGATGCGTTTTCTACTTCTGGTGCAATGGATGACTCACTGGAAGCAATACATGCTGGTAGAATTTGTCTTTGACATCCCCCGATTATGGTATTTTGTGCAGATATAACAGGAAGAGAACACGTTTCACCACACGTTACGACTTCATATTCCGTCACGCCATTTTCTGTACTCAGCACTGTTGGTTCGCAACCTTCCCCAATATGCGAACTGATTTTGCCATCCCCACAAAAGAGGATTTTACAATCATACGAACATGTACCGTTTCCATTATTACGCAGCCCATCATCACATTCTTCTTCAAGATCAGTTTGTATAATACTATTTCCGCAACCTTCAGGTGGTGCTTTTGTTGAAAATTTTACTGAGGTAGAACTGGCTGCGGAAAATGTCTTTCCTCCACCACCACCCGCACTTCGCAAAAGACAGTTAGACAAACATTGTCCTGAATCTGGTGGCTCACATTGTTCTCCACCTTCTATGACATTATCTCCGCACACTGCATACTGACAGTCGTTCGGACAAGAGTCTGTATTGTCACTGTTTCCATCGTCACATTGTTCACCAGTATTCACAACACCGTCTTGGCAATCGCCATCGAAAACCCAGTTGGTGTTATTCAAGCTATCTACACAACCTTCCGTACACACCAATGTTGCTCCACTCGATGCATTGTTATCTTTTACATTTAGATGCTTAAGCAACGTAGCACCAGAGTCTTCTACAATGAGCATAGCACTGTTTCCTGTATAGGAAGCACGTAGACTTAGATGATTATTTACAGCTCCATTCAAAGTCAAGGCCCCTGATACCGTTTGTTGCGTGTTGGATTCAAACGTCAGAGTTTTGGTTACTGTTGATGTTGCTGCAAGAGCATTAAATGCTGTGGATCCACGCAAATTCTGACTGGATGTTCCATCCAAAGTTACCGTCCCACTATTCGTACTCAATGTTCCATATATACTCAGGTCGCCAGATACAGTGATAGAATAATCCGATCCAACATCTAACGTTCCTCCGTAAATACCAAGGTCTCCATTGACATCAAGATCTGATGTCAAAGTATATTTCCCAAGACCTGTGGATGCATTTCCTGCAGATAATACTGACATTTCTGCGCCAGTCATCGTTCTGCTATATATACGGAAATCGTCGATACTTCCATGGAAAGGATCTGTCTCATTTGCATCAGATCCAATGATAAAGCTTAAAGCATTGGTATAGTTTGCAGAAGCGGGATTTAGTGATCCAGTCTTCGCTGAAACGTCGATGCTACCGTCAATAAATATATTGGAGTCGTCCGTGTTTACGGGGTTCCATGTCACACCAATGTGGTGCCATGACGTATCTGTAATTGTTGAATCTGAAGTAATACTATACGTATTAGATCCATCAGCTACTTCGAATATCAATTGGTCAGAGCTATCATCAATATACAATTCATATCCTATGTTCCCAGAGCCTACAGTGCTTTTTTTCGAAAAGATGACATCATCTGTTGTTGAGGAATTTCTTTTCACCCATGTTGCATACGTTCTATTTACCGATGTAGTCATATCGAATGCATCTCCATAAGAGATATAATCATCTGTACCATCTAGGTCGATGGAATGAGGATTATAAAACAACGTCGTACCTGAATGTGTAGTAATCCATGAAGCACCATTCATCAGCGAACCTCCAGTAGATGTATTGAGCGTTGCACCTGATGCATTCAGCCCTGACCCTTCATCAAATCTGAAATATGCATACAATCCATTGTCGATGTAGACATTTCCAAGACTACTTGTGCGAGTCTTGAATGTTTCATTGGAAGCAATTGACGTAAGAATGGTGTCTCCTGAAATCGTGATAGTTCCTGCACTTCCAACCACGAAAGACCCCGAAGCGGTGATGTCTCCGCTCCCCATTGTCAATGTTCCACGAACATCAAGATCATGTGTAAATATATCTCCGCTGGCAACATGCGTTGTACTGTCATATATCAATAGTTCTTTATTATTTCCGAGGTGCACATCAGAATTTGCAATCGTATAGACAGCAGTAATATCTGCATCTGATGCATTTCCATCTGCTGTATTTAAATCTGTTGTTGTTATTTCCAAGTCCGTTGTCGATGTTCGAAGAAGTAATCGATCTTCATAGATATCCATTCCCGTTACAGATGTATCAGATAGTTCCGCTTCGTTAAATTTCGCTACAAGCATTCCATCTTCATTTTCTCCGTCCACAAACACAGAAACGACGTCATCTGGATCTATAGTTAAACCTGTAAAACTATATGTTCCGTTTGCACCTGTTGTTGTTGTACTTGCTGCAGATCCATTGATATAAATAGCGACACCTGTTCCAGAACCTACTGGCGTAGTACCCTCATCCCAATACACTGTTCCTCCAAAAGTGACGTTACTATATCCATATGCTACTTCCATAGGAGCAAGGTCCAACCCAGTTGGACGCATCACAATTCTTGATTGTACGAAGAACATATACAACATTGCACAAACGGCAAGTGTAGTGAGAGCCTGTTTTTTATATGTGTTTTTTCCCATGAATCATATTATTATACCATAAATTAGCATATGTAGTCTTTTCAAAGACTTGCATATGTTAAGAATTATGGTCACTGCAAACAGCTTTGTATTAGCCAATTACAGTAAATATCGTATACTCATTTCATGTCAGATTCCTTTCGATACCAGATTCCCCTTTCACGAACAAAGGTCGTATGCACCATCGGCCCCAGCTGTTGGGATAATGCAGTTCTTCTTGCTATGGCTAATAATGGAATGAACGTTGCACGATTAAACTTTTCACATGGTGATAAGACTCAACATCAAGACATTATTGATAGGATTCATACATTGAATAATAATAGAGACATTCCTGTTGGAATTATGTTAGACACGAAGGGTGCAGAGATTCGTACTGGTGATGTTTCCAAGCCTATTGCTGTTTTAGAAGGAGAAGAAGTAGTCTTTTCCGCTCATCTTCTTCCAAAGGAAAAGATGAAAGTTATACAAGTGAGCTATGACGGATTTGCAAAAGATGTTTTAGAAACAACAACTATTCTTATAGATAACGGTGAAATCTCGTTTGATATTGTGGATACTCGCAGTGATGGATCTGTTGTTGCACGGGCAAATCAAGCCGGCGAAATTGGATCTCGTAGACATATCAATCTTCCTGGTGCAGACATAGACCTGCCATCTATTACAGAGAGTGATTGGGATGATATTACCTTTGGTGCAGCGCAAAATTTGGATTTTATAGCTCTTTCGTTTATTCGTAACGCAGATGAAGTGCATTCTGTTCGAAAACTACTACGGTCTCTCAATAGCACAAGTAAGATTATTGCAAAAATCGAAACACAGAAAGCAGTGCAAAACATTCAAGAGATCATAGACGCATCCGATGTCATCATGGTTGCTAGAGGGGATCTAGGTGCAGATATACCCTTTGAAGAAGTTCCAGCCGTACAAGATGAAATTGTCTGTCGCTGTAAGGATGCAAGCAAGCCCGTTATTATTGCAACACATATGCTAGAAAGCATGATAGAACACCCCGTTCCCACTCGTGCAGAAGTTACGGATACAGCACATGCTGTTGCTACAGGTGCAGATGTCACGATGCTTTCAGGAGAGACAGCGTCTGGTATTCATCCTGTTCTTGCGTTGCAAGCAATGAAGCGTATTCACAAGGCAACAGAGGAACATCTTTCCCGTCTAGAAACAATTTACGATATTCATTTCCACAATAGTGCAGAAGAAGAAATGAATATTGCTGTAGAAATGGCAGAAAAGCATAAAGTAGATGCCATCGTTTTACTGACAGATACCGGAAGAACCGCAAAAAATATTGCAAAGTTTCGTCCACCATTGCCTATTATTTCTTTTATTAAAAATCAGCATATTCGCAATGAGCTCTCGCTCGTATACGGGGTATATCCTCTCTATATAGACGACCACACCGCACAAAATGGTATAGACCACGCTATCGGCATAGGACTTCTTCAAAAAGGCCAGAAGATCTTACTCCTCAAAGACAGAGCAAAGAAACCAGAAGTATTGGTCATCTAATGCTCTATTTATCACCCCATTTGTGCCAAGGCATTTCCAGTTCGTCGAGTGGAACGTCGTCAATAGAAAGTGTTCGCACAGTTTCTGCAGCTTTTTTAGACATATCCATTATTTTCTTTCTGTAAATAAACCCTGCTCCAGAGCCTGCAAACAATAATACTAAGACAAAGCTACCCCAGACAGTATTACCATGTGCTGCCATAAAAGTCGGGTATCGACATTCTGCAGTACAACTATCAGAGCCATCACATTCTTCACCATCGTCTACAATATTATCTCCACAAAATGCATTTCGACAGTTTAGCCTGCATGCATTTTTATTACTATCAGAGTTCAGTGTTCCATTGTCGCATTCTTCTATGCCATCTACCTGACCGTCTCCACAAATGGTTTCTATCGCACAACGGGCGCTACAACCATCTCCAGAAGACGTATTTTCATCATCACATTCCTCTGAACCTTCAATGATTCCGTTTCCACACAGTGGAAGCGTACATGAAGATAAGCAGCTATCCAGATTATTTTTATTTCCATCATCACACTGCTCTGTACCTTCTACGATACCATTTCCACAAAAGGCAATGGAACACGTATTGGTACAATTATCGGTGTTATCATTGTTACCATCGTCACATTGTTCATTTTCACTGACGAAGCCATCACCACAACGTGCATCTGTACAGAGATTTGTACAATTGTCTTCATTGCTATCATTGCCATCATCGCACTGCTCACCTTTTTGCACGTAGCCATCACCACAATACGGTACGGTACAAGCATTTGTACATGCGTCGCTATTATTTGTGTTTCCATCATCACAACTTTCCCCTTTTTGCACTATCCCATCTCCGCATGAAGACAACGTACATTGGTTTGAACAGGAATCCGTGTTTATCTGATTTCCATCGTCACATTGTTCTCCAATATTGCTTTGTACTACCCCATCTCCACATGATGGCTTTTTACAGGCATTACTACAGTTATCCTCATTATCTCTATTTCCATCATCACACTGTTCTGTATACGGTGACATGGATGTCACTACACCATCTCCACAATAGGGAACCGAGCAATCGTTGCGGCAGGTATCAAAATCTATAGAGTTTCCGTCATCACATTGTTCACGACCTTCTTTGATTTTATTTCCACACACAGGCAGTTTACAGGTATTGAGACATTCATCATTATTGAAAAAATTTCCATCATCACACTGTTCATTGTAAGGAGGGACACTTGTGGTAATCCCATCACCGCACCGTGGAGCGCTACAGTCATTTCTGCATGTATCATAATCTATTGAGTTTCCGTCATCGCATGCTTCTCCCAATTGTACAATGCCGTCACCACAAAATGTTTTTTGACATTCACTGGAACAGCCATCGCTGTCATCTTCGTTTCCATCATCGCATTGTTCTCCTGCAGATCTGTTTCGATAACCATCTCCACACTGCGGTGGAGTACAATTCGCATTACAACTTGCCGTATCTACTCCTCTAGAATCACAAAATTCTACACCTTCTACTATGCCGTCACCACATTGCGTTCTGTGACATTGTGAAGTACATCCATCGAAATCATTTGTATTTCCATCATCACACTCCTCACCAGATTCAATTTGCATATTTCCGCAGGTTTGACTTACGGCCATCTGCGTATTGTTCGGAGTATTTTCTGGGAAGTAGACATTTACCAGCTGTGAATCCGGTGTGCTTTTTACTGCTGTATCCGATACCATCGGCTGCGGTGATCCACCTGCTACTTGTTGCTGGTCACATGACGGCTTTGTAAAGTTAAAAGTACATCTATTAGGATTACAAGAAACGTTTCCATTGGCATCTTCCGTACACACAGGAATGGTACAAGAAACACCACAACTTGGTTCTGTAAAACGAACCTCTGTCACTAGTTGATTTGTTTTTGGGTCCTGAACATATATTTCTTGGGTGTCTGGTTCACAGTCTTCACCTATATGGTTGCTCACTTCTCCATCTCCACAGTAATACAGAGAACAGATATCGGAACAAAAGCTTGCTCCATTAAAGCGACCTTCGTCACATTCTTCACCTGAATCAACAATACCATCACCACAATTCGCTGGCGCTGTAGCAGAAGCTATGGGTTGACCTTCTGTAGATTTCATTGGGCATCCAGGTGTTCCATATACCTTACCTATACAATTTGTATTTATAGAAGGTATAAGTTGTGACTGTAATCTGTTATAGCTTACAGCCGACATGCTCATAGCAGTCAGGAAGACCAGCGCACCAATGACGAGTTTTGTTTTCATTTGTTCTAAATATTATACCATTTTTGCTCTTTTAAGCCTAGGGGTAAATTTACTATGCCTACAAACCGTCGCTATTGTTGATGTACTGCGGATTGTTCTCTTCAATCATTGTCTGTGTTTGACGATCTGCTTCTATTTTTTCCATAGCTTGAGCCTTTGCCACCTGCATATTCAGCACCTCTTCTTCCAGAAGTAGCTGTGACCTTTCACGTTCTAAATTACGTAATAAATACCCTTTTGTGGCATTACTGTTTTGGTGAAACAAGATAAGAAGAGCTAACACCAAAATTATCGAACCGATAGCAATCATCAGAAGCATAGTGCTTTGATTCACCATTGCTCCCAAAGAGGATCTTTTTTGCTTAGCCGAAAACTGAAAAAGCTTCTCTAACATGGCCTTATTGTATCACAGGCTATCGCTTTTTCAGTACACGCAATATGGCACTGCGGCTTCTTGGGTTTTTTTGCATTTCTTCTTTAGAAGGTTTTATTCCTTTTCGCGTGATCAATTCAAAATCTGCTTCTTTAGATACTGCCCCTGTCCTGTCATCGATTTCAGGTAGAGATAACTTCTTCATTGTTCTTTTTACCATTCTATCTTCCAATGAATGAAACGATATTATTCCCAATCTACCTCCTGACTTTAGGAGTGTCGGCCCATATGACAATAAAGTCTCTAATGCTTCCAGTTCCTGATTTACGGCAATGCGCAACGCTTGAAATACTTGCGGAAGATAGGATTTTGTTTTGTATCCAAAGATATGCTCACAAGTCGTACACAGTTGCTGTGTTGTTTTTGGCATATCCAGTTTCAAGGCAGCAGCTAATTTTCTGCTCTGACGAATTTCACCATATTGATACAGAATGTTTGCCAATTCTTCTTCTGTAGAACTAGAAATACACCGAGCAGCTGTTACTCCCTCCTCTCTATTGAACCGCATATCTAGTGGCCCGTCTTCACGAAACGAAAAACCTTTTTTTGGATCGTCAATATGCGGTGAGCTTAATCCTAGGTCTGCAAAAATACAGTCGCACTCTGGTAGTGATAGTTTTGGTACATGAAGAAAGTTTGAATGAATGAATGTCGTCTGGTCTGCATACCTTGAGAGATTGCTTTGTGCGGTATGCAAATTTGCACTATCTGCATCCACTGCAATTAGTGATCCACTGGGACCTATAGCATCCAAAAAAGCGCTGCTATGACCACCAAGTCCTACGGTAACATCTAGGACAGATTCTCCTGTTTTTAACGCCAAGTACTGCAAGGATTCGCTGATTAAGACTGGCTGATGATTTGGGTCAATATGATCCATTTTTACCCCCCTATATTGACACTATTTGGCTCTATAAAGCCATTGACTTAGCGTCGAAAGTTTGTAGAATGTAGAACTTTATGACTTCTATCACTTCGACTCTCATCGGCTTACTTTTGGCTGTTCCGTCACCTGCTGCACTCTTGGCACAGATAGAGAATCCAACCCCTGTAGCGCATGAAATTACGCAAGAAAACTGGGATATGGAGCAGGGAGACAGAGTATTGGTCGATACGAAGGAAAATATGGGGTATATCTTCCATGAAGATGGTAGATACATTACATTTGAGGTAGTAACAGGCCAAAGACGTAATGTTTCCTATATTGGGAGGTACTACAATGCAGCAACGCCAAATCAGGATTGGGCTGCAAAATCTATCCATATAAAGGGTGACAGATTAACATTTGGGCCTTCAGGACGTTTCTTGCGGTTATATAAAGACGGAGAAGAGCATACAGCTTATGGATTCCATGAATATGGGCAAGAAGAAGAAATTTTCACAGGTATGGATACACGATTTCGTAGCATGGGGTGCATTATTGTACGTACACCTATCATGAATCTACTTGTGAGCACATGGGAAGCAAATGGCGAATATTTACCTTTGCGTACTGTATACGGAATAGACCAGCTGACAGACCAGATGATTGCTTTTGAAGAAAACAGTGAAGTTGAACAAAATCTATAGCAGTAGCGAGAGTTTTCCTTATAATAGAGAAGTAGTGGCTTGCCAACCGTAGACAGAAGGATTCTATGGTGGGTAAACTTCTGCGAAGGTTGGAGAGTTGCCAGAGTGGTCGAATGGGACACACTGCTAATGTGTTGACCGAGTAATCGGTCCGAGGGTTCGAATCCCTCACTCTCCGCCACCCGTCTTCGTTCGCCCTTGGCGAACTACGCCGAGGTGGCTCATAAACTTTTAGAGGGTGTCGCGGCGTAGTTTGACGAATGTCAAACGAAGCCGGGCAATCTACGCAGAAGACCTGTATGCCCTACTATTTTTTTCTTATATCAACCTCCTCCCGCGAGGGATGTATTTCATTGCTTCAAAACAGACAAATCCACCAAGGGCAATCAGTGCTATTTCCATCCAATCTTTGAACGAAATATACCCAAGATGAAAGACCTCTCGCAGTGGTGAATAGAGCAGGATAAACTGTGCAATAAACGGTATTGCTACAGCACCGAGCATCCATCTATTTGAAAAGAGACCAACCTTCCATATAGGAAGGCTGCTCCGTGTAGAAAATGCTAAACACAGCTCTAGGAGAATGGCGACCGTTAATGTTTCTGCTCTTGCATTCTCAAGCTGCATGCCATTACTTAGCTTCCAAAGATAAAAAACAAATGTAATACTAAAACAAAACACAGATGCTAAGGCTAGCCTTCCCCATTGCCCATCGAGTAAATGTTCATGTGGAGAACGTGGAGATCTTTGCATAATATCCTTTTCCGCAGGTTCCATACCTAAAGCAAGTGCAGGGAGACCGTCTGTCATCAGGTTTAACCACAAAATATGTAACGGCAAATACGGGAGAGGTAAGCCAATAAATAATGTTGTTCCAATGAACAATAGTTCGTCAAAATTTGCCCGAAGTAAATAAACTACAAACTTTTTGATATTATCATAAATACGTCTTCCTTCTGCTACAGCTGCAACAATGGTTTCATAACGATCATCTGCAAGAACGATACTTGCTGCCTCTCTGGCTACTTCTGTGCCTACAAGGCCCATTGCTATCCCTACATGCGCACCCTTTAGAGCAGGTGCGTCGTTTACTCCGTCACCACTCATAGCAACGATCTCCCCTCGGAGTTTAAACGCATCGAGAATTTTTAGCTTATGCTCTGGAGATACGCGAGCAAAAATAGAAACAGTGTTGAGCTTTGCAGAAAGCTTTTGTACAGAAATAGAGTCGAGCTCACTTCCGTGCATAGCCTCACCATGAATACCTACTTTTTTTGCTATGGATTGCGCAGTTATCAAGCTATCACCTGTAATCATCACTGTACGAATTCCTGCTTGAGCTGCCTTCTCTATTGCAGACTTTACGCTTTTTCGCGGAGGATCTTCCATAGCTATCAGTCCTACAATATCCATATTTCCATCTTTCATAACTGCACACGCAAGCACACGGAGCCCTTCTTCGGCAAATATCCTATTTTGTTCCAGAATATCCACATTTGGTTTCCCAGATAAATGTACCAATTTTTCAGGTGCTCCTTTTATAAATATTTGGTCCCCATGTTGTGTCTGCATGTATTTTTCTTCAGAAGAAAACGGAACAGTTTCGGTGTCTATCTGCAAACGTTTTACTTCTAAATCATCTGCATATTGCAAAAGTCCTACCTCTGTAGGGTCGCCAATGTTTGGAAGCTCTGCCCTGTTGCATGACGCACCTATTTGAGCAAGAAGCTCTTTAGAGTAGTTTGGTCGTATCCATTGGTCTACCACACTCATTTTGTTTTCTGTAATTGTCCCTGTTTTATCTGTACAAATAACAGAGACACTTCCCAGTGTCTCCAAAGATTCTAACCGACGTACCAACGCATGACTCTTTGCCATTCTTCGCACACCCATAGCCAAACAAACAGTCACCACTGCAGGCAGTCCTTCTGGGACAGCAGATACTGCAAGACTGACTGCTATAAGCAGAATACTTGTAAATGGCAGATTGCGTAGCATTCCTATGCCAAACACGATCAAACATAATGCAATGACAATAACACCCAGCATAAGACCCAGCTGTTTCATTCTTCTTTGTAATGGCGTTTCTGGAAACTCTGTTTCTGAAACCATCTTCGCAATTTTTCCAATTTCTGTATTGATCGCTGTGGACGTTACCACATATTCTCCGTTTCCATTCGTGATCAGTGTACCTGCAAATAGCATATTTTTTTGGTCTGCAATGGAATACACATTATTTTTCAATGCTTCTGTCATCTTATCAACAGCATTGCTTTCTCCTGTAAGGCTTGATTCATTGACGCGAATTTGTGACTCCCGTAGAAGTCTTCCATCTGCAGCTATTTTGTCTCCTGCCTCTATGACCACAATGTCCCCTGGTACAAGAAGACGTGATTCTATAATCATTTCTACACCATCTCTACGAACACGAGAATGCGGTGCCGTGAGTTTTTGAAGCATAGAAATTGCTTCTTCTGCCTTATATTCTTGTACAAAGCCAAGAATTGCATTTAACAATAAAATAATAGCTATAACAAATGCATCAATAAATTCATCAGCATGAATCACAGAAACTCCTTCGATAAACGGTGTTGCAATAGATAGAGCAAGTGCTGCTAAAAGTACAAACACCATTGCATCGTTGAATTGTGAAAAAAACAACAATAGAAGAGATCTCCTCTTTTCTGGTAGCTCATTATATCCGTATTGATTATGTCTGCTTTCCACGTCCGATTCCGACAATCCCTTTTGCGTGACTCCCAGAGACTGTAATACCTGCGAAATATTTTGCGTTATATACATACATTATTTATGACCAATCAATATGGAAGGTTCCTTCTTTGTCTGTACGTTTGAATGTATGTGCGCCAAATAGATCTCTTTGTGCTTGTACGAGTGACTGCGGAAGATGTTGCCTTCGCATCGTGTCGTAATAGTTCATTGAGGCAGACAGAGATGGAGTTGGAATACCCCGACTGTTTGCAAGTTCTAAAAGAAGACGGAGGTGTGTTTGCTTTTCGCCACTCCATTGACGAAGAAGATACGCATCCGCTGTTTTATTCTTTGTACTATCGGCTGAATATATATCTGTAAATGTTTTTAATAAAACAGACCGAATAATACATCCACCCAACCAGATTCGTGCACATGCAGAGAGGTCTAGTTCCCACTTATGATCCGCAGAAGCGGTTTCCATTAACGTAAACCCTTGTTCGTATGCAGTAATAGTAGACAGATACAAGGCACTTCTTGTGATTGTTCGCATTTGCTCTGAACGTGGCATAGGTTCTTCCAAGTCTAGTAGTAGAGGATTGTTTTTACTTTTTTTTCGTATTTCAATACTTCCAGACATGATGCGGGCATCGACTGCTGCGTTGATAGTTGGAATGGCAACCCCGTATTCCAACGCAGAAATAGTTGTCCATTTTCCTGTTCCTTTTTGACCTGCTACATCGTCAATACTATCAATAATTTCTTTTTTCGAATCTGGATCCTTTGTTTGAAAAATCTTTGCGGTGATCTCTACTAAAAATGATTGTAAATCATCACCATCATTCCAATGCGCAAATGTTTCTGCTAATTGGGCATTTGTATATCCTGCAGCATTTTTGAGTATGTCATATGTTTCTGCTATCAGCTGCATGATTCCATACTCAATACCGTTATGTACCATCTTTACAAAGTGACCAGAACCTCCTTTTCCTATGTAAGCAACACATTTGCCACCTATTCCGTCGTCTGCAGCCATTTTTTCTAAAAGTACTTTCATATCCTCCCATGCAGACTTGTCTCCTCCTGGCATCATACTTGGACCATGTAATGCACCTTCTTCACCACCGCTTACTCCCATTCCCAAAAATCGAATTCCTTGCTTGTCCAATTCTTCAACTCTTCTTTCTGTGTCTTTGTAATAACTATTTCCTCCATCAATAATAATGTCTCCTTTTGTAAGATGAGGAATAAGATCATTGATCACTGCATCTATAGCTGCTCCTGCTTTAACCATGATCAGAATGGCACGTGGTCCGTGCAGTGCTTTCATCATTTCTTCATATGTTTCGCATCCAACAAAATTTCCTTCTTCAGCAAAATCGTTCATAAATGCCTTTGTTACTTCTTTTGTGCGATTGTATACAGCAACTTTTGCACCATTTCGCGCTGCATTACGTGCAATATTTGCACCCATGGTTCCGAGGCCTATTACACCGAGTTGATTAATAGTCATACCACCAGTGTATTGGCAATGAAGAAATATTGAAATGTTGAAATATTGAAAATGTAATATTAATGTCGTTCCAACAAGATTTAGAACTCATTATATGGCTGACAGAAGGCACATTATTTATAAAGATATTTAAGTATATTTTGTAAGCATTGATAATAAAAACTACAGAAATCATCATAGTAACATGAAAAATCCTCCAAATCCTATCAGGGAAAAAAGTTATTCTTTTGCAAAAGAAATGATCCTCCTGCAAAAACGACTGAGTTCAAAAAGAGAATTCGTCCTCAGTAAACAATTACTAAGAAGTGGCACGAGTATCGGCGCAAATATAGAAGAAGCTCAGCAATCGCAAAGCAGAAAAGATTTCTTATCAAAAATGCAAATAGCATTGAAAGAAGCATATGAATCACGATATTGGATCAGACTTCTTGGTGATACAGGCTATATATCGGAGTCATACACATCGCAGTACCTCATATATATAACTGAAATCATCAAAATACTTTCCGTAATCGTTTCTCGTACAAGAAAAAATAAATAACTATTCAACATTTCAATATTTCAACATTACTTAATTTCCTTTTATGCTTTCCCAGTCTTTCATAAACTTTTCTAAACCACTGTCTGTAAGTGGGTGATGTGGAAGCTTTTTAAACAGGTCATACGGAATAGTGGAGATGTGTGCACCCAGTTCTGCGGCTTCTATGATGTGTCGTGGATGTCTGGTAGACGCTACCAATACTTCAGTATCAAAATTGTATTGATGCCAAATTTGCATAATCTCTGCAATAAGCTCCATACCATTTTGGCCAGCATCGTCGAGCCTTCCAATAAAAGGGCTAATAATAGATGCGCCAGCTTTTGCTGCAAGCAGTGCCTGATTTGCAGAGAAGATCAATGTGGTATTGGTACGAATCCCCTTCTCTTTACAAAAATGTAGTGTCTTTAACCCTTCTACAGTCATTGGGACTTTGACCACAACGTTCTTATGCCAACCGTGGTACTCCAATGCTTGTTTTTTCATTTCTTCAAATTCTGTTGCAGTAACCTGAGCAGAGACGTTGGGTACTAATTCGCACATTTTAAGAATTGTGGATTTAAACTCTTTCCCTTCTTTGGCAACTAAACTTGGATTGGTCGTTACACCGTCTAAAACACCCCATTTGGCAATTTCTGCTACATGTTCGGTATTTGCTGTGTCGAGAAAAAATTTCATAATCAAGTTTTTTGGTAAGAATCTGGCTCATTATACTCTTAAAAATCCTAGATTTTAACCCCAAAATGGCTACTCTATAACAATAATATATGTATTTACGCGTTTTTATTATTTTTGGCTTTGCAGGAATAACTCTTAGCGGATGTACTGCAAGTACCATACAAGTAGAACTTGGACAATTGTCTGAAGGGCAAGTGGATTTTGAACGTACTACCGTTCCTGAAGAAAACATTATTAAAGAAATTACCCTACCCGCTAAGGCATCTATCTTGGTTCCATTTACTGTACAGGCACCACTTGGAGACTGGGGTGCACCATATCAGGAAGCATGCGAAGAAGCTTCTATTATTATGATGGACTATTACTTACGAAATGCACCATTAGAACCAGAACAGGCAAATAGAGAGATTGTCCAATTGGTGCAATGGGAGGAGGCGAACTTTTATAAGTATGATGTCTCTTTGTTAGATGTAAAAACTATAGTGGGTGAGTATTACAAATATCCGACACGCATCGTTGAAGAAGTAACTAAAGAGTCCATCATGTATGAGATAGCGAACGGCAATCCAGTTGTTGTTCCTGTTGCAGGTCGAAAACTGAATAACCCGTACTTCTCTGGTGACGGGCCGTGGTATCACATGCTCGTTATAACTGGGTATGATGGAAAGTATTTCATCACCAATGATCCTGGTACACGTCATGGATTGGATTATAAATATAGAATGGATATCCTCGTTGATGCCATCCATGACTGGACTGGTGTGAAAGAAGATATTGAATCAGGGCAAAAACGCATGCTGATCATTGGGAAGAATCTGTAAATTTTTAATACAGCTTTCCCCCAATAGGAACAACTTCCCCACCCTCATCAGGAACTCCTAATGTCAGAACCTCGGAGATAAATGGACCTATTTGTCTTGGCGGAAAGTTCACCACGCATAAAACCAATCTATCTAATAAATCATCTTTGCTATAATTGGCAACGATTTGTGCAGATGATTTTTTTACACCAATCTCATCTCCAAAATCTATTTTCAATTTGTATGCAGCCTTTCTTGCTTCAGGAAAATCTTCTACGGATAGAATTTTTCCTACGCGAATGTCGAGTGCAAGAAAGTCGTCAATACTTGCCATCAGACGGCAAGCATTAATAGGCTAAGCATAACAATTGCCGATATGTTGATCCCCATTAGAGGGAACTGCTTTTTGGTAGTAGATTTTCTTTTCATAACGGAGAGATGATACACCTCAAAGAGTACTTTTGCATGACCTTGGCATTGCTATATTTCCTGTTTTTTTGACCAATAGAATGTATAGAATATTCTACACTTCACGTATATCTAAAGAGATAGGGAAATAGGGAAATAATATGAAAGAATAGCTTCTGTTTGGTATGAACAATAATTGTGTATAATCAGGTCATGAACAGACCAAATCCCCAAGATCTTATCGGAAAAAATACCGCAGAAGTCCCTATGTCTTTGCAGCGTATTGCAGCATCTGCATCCCCTGGAAAGCGTTTATGGATAGGCCAAGAACAGGCATCAGCATTATCTATGGCGGAACTGCAGCAATATGAGTTAGCGCATACTATACTTAAACACTTAGCGATTCAGGCACCACTTGTTCATAAATCTGGACATCCAGGTGGTCCTCTTTCTGCTTTTACAGCTAGCTATTGCGTCAATGCCTTTCGTGATCCAAAAGTAGACCAGCCATTGCGTATGAGCCCTGGTCATTTATCTATTCTAGGATTCGGACTGCAGTATTTGTTTGGACGTGATAAAGGCGATGAACGTCTTTCTTCTCCTCAACAGATTATTGATACTTTTCGCACTCCTTCTGGACTCCCTGGGCACATTGAAGCTGGGATTGGCGATATCCCTTTTGGCACAGGACCGCTTGGAAAAGGGGTAAGTAACGCTCTTGGAGCTGCATTTGGAATGAAGCATCAAGGGATAGAAGGGAAAGTTGATGTTCTTTTGGCTGACGGAGATAGTCAAGAGGGTCAGGTGCAAGAAGCGTTTCGCTTGGCAGCTACGTTGGAACTGGATAATTTGATTGTGCATGGAGACTGGAATGACATTCAACTTTCAGGCCTACCAACAAAAACTGTTGCTGCAGATTTTGCTGCCATTGCCGCTGCATCTGGTTGGAACGTTATCGAAGTAGAAAATGGAAACAATCCAGCTCTTTGCAAAACAGCAATAGAGAAAGCAAATGAGCTCAGTAATCAGAAAAAGCCAATATTTATCTGTTACTACACCACAATGGGCTACGGGGTAGAGCTTATGGAAGAAGGTTCCAACACTGGGCAGAAGAACTTCCACGGTGCTCCACTATCTGAGGAAGAGGCACAAGAAGCGTTGGCAATGATTGAGCCATTAGAGGAAGTTGTTTCTGAGTATCAGAAATATTACGAAGCAGAAAAAATACGTTATGAAAAAGGAAGTATTAGAACAGATATTCCCCTTGATTTGGAACTCTCTGGGTACAAACGAACTATTACCACAGAGAAAGGTGCTGCACGCAAAGATTTTGGCGCCGTTCATCTACTGAACATGATGGAAGTAGATAAACGTATTATAGTCTTACATGCGGATTTGGCAGGATCTGGAGGCTTTGATAAAGTTGAAAAAAAATTTCCAGATAGATGTATCAATGTAGGTGTTGCTGAAGCAAACATGTACATGATGGCTGCAGGAATGCGCCAAGTAGGACTCCTTCCTGTGACATATACCTTTGCTGCATTTGGCACAAATGAAGCTAGGGCTAGTGCAAGACTTATCGACATAAACTGCGGACATACACGTTGTGGAATTATTAATGACTGTACTCATGCAGGACTTTCTGTCGGTGAAGATGGTGAAACACACCAAGAACGCAATTACCTAAATATTCCATTTGATAATACTCAAGTATGGATGTGTGCAGACAGCAACCAGGCAGCGGCCATGGCAGAAAAAGCTATGGAGATGATCTGTGAAGGTCACCGTAGTGTCTATACATTCTTCCCACGCGACGGACATGAACAACTAAAAAGTCCCGATGGAAATATAATCTATGGCGAGGGGTATACATTTGATGGAAAGATAGATCTTATCCGCGGAAATGGAACAACGAACGACAATGTTACAATTATTGCTACAGGAATACCTGTGCACTCTGCTGTACAAGCAGCCGAAGAAATGGCTAATGGTACACATAAAGTTAATGTCCGAGTATTGAATGTTTCTTCAGTTCGCCCTATTGATTCTTCAACTATTATTCAAGCAGCACTTGAGACTGGTCATTTGATCGTTGTGGAGGATCACAATAGTGAAGGAGGGCTAGCGACCCAAGTCGCAGATATTATTGCGGACTTTGCACTCCCCTGCTCTTTGCGTCGTCTGGGTGTGAATCACTACTTCCCTTCTGCTCCTGCAAAAGACTTATACCTTATTGCAGGTATAGATGCCGATAGTATTGTCGACGCTATAGAAGATGAAATCCGTGCAGAAGTCTGTGGCGGTGAAGATGCATTTGTGACATGTATTCATGAGTTTGCTAAAAATATGTTGCACTCTCGCTTCAAAGATTCTGCTAAATCCTTTGCGGAAAAAGTTTCGTCAGACAAAGACTATATGCGTCATTTACGAGAATTCTGGGCATCCAGAGAATGTCCACGTAACGAACTTCCAAGCAACGAAGATTTGATAACGATGATCTCCGAAGGCTTGAATCTATAAAATCTGGCAAAATTTCTCTATACAACACGACTGAAGTCCCTATACTTGGCCGTGGAGAGATGGCAGACCTGCCTGCCGGCAGGCAGGGTGGTCGCCCTCCTACGTTTTTTTCGAAAAAACTACGGAGGGTGAATAGCGTTCTCCTCTGTTTCGTGTAAAAATGCCTGTGGAGAGATGGCAGAGTGGTCGAATGCAACGGTCTTGAAAACCGTCAGGCCCGCAAGGGTCTCGGGGGTTCGAATCCCCCTCTCTCCGCCATGCATTACACTAATGGCACCCTGAATAGCTTCACTATAGAGAGCAACCTTCGGATCTCTTTCTTGTAACACGTTGTATTTAGCCTCCTTTTTGTCGTAAGGGTACAAATCCTGCTCACTTAGGTTTGTGGTGCACTAAGGGCACTTGGAAGGGTTTTGTACCTGCTCTCATATGTAAGTTGCATGAAGCATCTATGTATTACAGATAACAAGAAGCTGGCTAAAGATAAAACTTTGCAAACAGGGGATCAGGAATTCGCCTCTCCTCAGCTCCACCAATAGTTGCTCGTCTAAAGCGTCTCTAAGCCTAGACCAAGAGAGACACCCGTGTGGTGCGACCCGCTTGGTTCAAGACAAACAAATGGTATTCTATTTGTATTTAAGGTTCTTTTACAGAGCACATAGCTTTCTATAGAATATGACAACTAACTACGGAGAACTTGATGAATAAAAATATCCGTCTATTGCTGGCAGCATCTATTTGTATCCACATGGGTCTTAATATTTTGGCTCCTGTTTATGCAATCTATGTTCAGAGAATAGATGGTGGATTGATTTATGCCAGTACGTCACTTGGTTTTTATGCCATTTTAAGGGGGATACTGTATTTCCTTTTCGCACGTATTAAAGATGCACGCATTAGTCATAAACCAATCCTTTTTATTGGATATATGATGTATGCAGTTGGGTACCTTGGATACATTTTTATAAATGCTCCCATGCAACTATTCATTGTACTCAGTTGGATAGCTGTAGCGGACTCTCTTCTTAATCCCGCTTGGAGTGCAGTACTTGCTTCATCACTTCAAACAGGAAAGGAGAGAGAAACGTATTCTAAATTCTATGGATACCGCTCTATTTTCGAAGGTATAGGTGCTCTCATGGGAGGAGTAGCAATTGTCACATTTGGCTTTACATGGACATTTGTGCTGATGGCTGGCTTTGCTTCATGTGCTGCCATTCTCACGCTACTCCTTAACAATAAACAGATAGAAGTTTAGGCAAAGAAACCACATTATGCCTCTATCAATGCAGAAAATTCTCCATCGACTGTAATGGTCAGCGTTATACTTTGACCAGAACGGTTACGCCAAAACCATCCGTGTGTGCCATCAAATACAGCTGTGATTTTCCCATCTTTTGAGGTTTTATTTAGACCCTTGTCGTATTCATAAGCAGATCCACCGCCAGTAGGCTCTCCGTGGACGTTGTAATTCAATGCACCTCCTTTCGCAGTCCAAGAGTACTTAATTTTGTCTTTTTTGAGCATTTTAGCTTTAATTTCTAAGTATCCATTTGGTGCTATTGTAACCGTCATTGTTTCAGACTTTGGTGTATCGTCTACAACTTGATCAGAAAGACCCTCTTCACTAACCTTTTCTGCATCTGAAAGCTCCTTACTAGACCCTGCTTCCACAAGGGCTAGTGGCATGTCATCAATAATTTGAGCAGCTAGCCGACTCCCACCGACCTCTTCCCTTTCTTCAACCTCCTCATTCGACCCCTCTTCGATGAGGGCTTTGGCAATATCTTGCTGTCGAGCCTCCGCAGCAAGAGACTGCTTTATTTCTCCCATATTTTTCAGCCCAATCATTCCCCCTATACCTGTAGGGTCAATGCCATACTCTGCTGGCAAGACAATCGTGAAAAGAATAGCAATGGCCACTATTCCAGCAGTGGCTGTAGAACGAGCGAGTTGTTCAGAAGTCGGTAGTTCGCTTAAGTTTGGTTTATGAGTATTAAACATAATAATGAAGGAAAAATTTATTAAAAATTCATAATGTAACCTGTGACCTGATAGCCAATAAGTACAAAACCTGCGGCCATAAGTGCGACATTGGCACCATACGCATGACGCCAAAAACTTGGTGTTTTTCTCCAATAACTCATGGCTATAAGGATGGCTCCGAGGGCAAGCAATTGCCCTACTTCTACTCCTACATTAAATGAGATGAGGTTTACGAGTAGCCCTTCAGGTGCAAGATTGTATTCTTGTACTTTTGTCGCCAGTCCAAACCCATGAAGAAGTCCAAAGATCATTGTAGCTACCTTCGTATTGGGTTGGAATCCAAACCAACGCTGGTAAGCTCCGATGTTATCCAATGCTTTATAAACAACTGAGAAGCCAATAATTGCATCAATATAGTACGCATTGATATTAATATTGAAGTACACCCCTCCTAAAAGGGTAACAATATGTCCCATTGCAAATAGTGTCACATAAATTCCGATGTCTTTTCTCTTGTAAAGGAAAAATATAACACCCAACAAGAACAGAAGGTGATCGTACCCTGTTACCATGTGTTTCGCTCCTAAATACATAAAAGGAAGAATGTGTACCCCTGTGATCTCCTGAATATATCCTTTATCACCGAGAGTCACACCATGTGCTAATGCTGCCTGGCTCACCAAGAGGAAGCTGAAGAAGAATGACGTATATGTGCCAAATTTTAGTGCTTTATACATGATTTTTAATTTCATAAGTCATAGTGGGGAAATACGTTTCATAAATAGGGTAAATAGTAAGTAAAAGAATTCCTGTCTTACTGCAAAATACGAGATTAGTTGTCTTATGTTTTTATATCCTCATTATCACTGTCTTTGTTGACAGCAAGGTAAGTTCATGGTGCGACATCTCCGCTCTGTTATTGGATAAGATATTATGATCTATAGTACTGTTTTTAACGTATTTTTGCCAGAAAGCAATTTTTGTATTGGAATATTTTATTGGAAATTGCTTCTCTCCAAATAGATGTTGGGAAATATCATGCACATGATGAAAGTGTTTTTCTTGGATGTTCAGCACGACATCTTGAACTACTAGCTGATGATGCTTATCATCATGACTCTCAATAGAGTAAGAATCATGTGTAATTATTCTTTCTTCCCCACTCATTGCATGAGCATGTTCTCCGAAACTTGGAAAGACTATTACTGAGAGCAATAGAGAGCCGATGAGAATACGAGCTAACCGCTTCATAAATGAACTGTATTTTACTAAATGTGTTGGATTAATCAACTTTTATTGTCATAAATCGAACTACATGAATAGAAATTTATCTCAACGCAGTTCTTTCCTCATTTACATAGAGTTCTCTGTATGCCATTTTGAATGGCTATCTGAGTAATTTTGCTTGGATTTGCAATGTATCTAAAATACAGATGATTTTAAATGGAGTAAGGAGAAAATATGTCTAGTCCGCTTTACTCACGCTTCCTTCTTTGTATAATTATGAGTCATGCCCTCAGCTCAGAAAAACAAGCCGAATACTAGAATTCGCAGTAAGGAATTCAACTGGAATGAAGCCATGGAAATGGCTGAAAACATGCAGCATCTTTCTACGGTATTACAGCCAATGCAAAAGGAGGCAGATCGAAGACAGCGGAAACTAAAGAAGTTTCCTAAAGGTTTTCATCTTGAAGGTAAGGGCTATACCTGTGCCCTTTGTCGAGACTCCTGCTCTGAAGAATATACATGGTACGACCAATATGGAGTGAAATGCATGCAATGTCAGGCTTGTATCGATAGAGGCGATATCCCTGCCTATTGTGCTGAGGATAGAGACAAGTGGTATTGCCGATGGGACATGGAGAGTGATTTCAACGTGAATCGACACACACTCCGTCGCTGGATGAAAGAAGGTATCTTGAAAGGAAGAACAATTGAACGTGAAAGACGAGAAACTACACTGCTCTTTCTCATTGAAGATAACAAAGGCTTCTTACCACCTAAAGAACTGGTTAAGAGCCAATCTGTTACGATCCAAAGAAAAGACGGCAGCACAGCTATGACTATGGCTCCTTGGTACAAATTCGTTGACCCCAAAGAGCATCTAAAAGATTACAAGATTATGGATCATCTACAGTTTGTAGATGGAAAGCTAGAGCCTATCCCCAAGAAGAAATAATTCATTTACCTATGTATACCTACCTCAAAGAGCAGGCTGACTATGAAGAACGCTACGATCGTCACACCGTTGAGCGATGTCGCTGGCAAGAAGAGCCTCGTCCTATGGATGACACAGAATTCACAGAAGAAGATATGCCAACTGTTGGTCAAATTCAGTGGTGTTACGACTTTGCCACCGATTCGGTGTTATTCCAGATCGTTGGTGATAGGTATCTAGATCGAGAAAAGACAATCGAGACTTGGATAGAGCAAGATGGAAAACGTGACGCTATGCTGAAAGCAGCCAGTGCACCTCGTAAGCTTTGCTCTGCCTGTGGCGAAGTGATGAAGTGTATACATACACATTTAAACTTCGCAATGGAGGACAATGATCACGAATGGGTAGAGTTCTTTCTTGCCTGCAAACCCTGTAAGCAGTCAATGCAAGTCAATGAGAATGGAAATGAGATACCCCACGATCCACCTGTCTGCATTAAGTGTCAAAAGGAAGTGGAATGCGATACAGAAACCAGAGATGGTAAACGCTATTACATAGATACCTGTAAGCACTGTGGGCACGTAGAGGAGACGCTAAGTATGGTCACCGAAGATAATGAGCCTACCAATGCAGAAATTGAGAAATTTGAGTATGATAAAAAGCGTTTCTGCCTAACTGATCAACAGGGTAAACGATACATAAACTGGAAGGAACAGATGAAACTCATGGATAAGGAAAAAGAAGAGCATGATGTCGACACAGAACTTTATGATCGGCTTGCAGAGGTAAAAAAGCTCAATATTGCTAAGCTGGAAAAGAAGCTGAAATCTGTACTCAAGAAAGATGGCTTCATCGATTTCAGCTTATCGATGCCAACACCAGATAGAGAAATTATAGTAGAGTTCTCGGTACGTGATGAAAAGGACGATCGTGAGGACAACGACAGTCGAAAGACGCTACAGAAGACCATTGAAGAGGCGCTTGATAACACCAATTGGTCCTTGATGCCTCAAAGTATGAGCTACCGATTGGGAATGTTAAGTGGTCGCTTACGTGGTTACGAAAGCGAAGAGGATCTTGAAGAGCTAACTAAGAAGAGGATGAAGAAAAAGAAGACACGAGCATCCTAGCGTTACAAAAACCTCAACTCCAAAGTTTCTTTCGTCTTCTCCCAATTAGGGAACTTGGAATTCAAAAACCTGTAGTACGCAATGCTGTGGTCATGATGTTTCATATGACATAACTCATGTGTAATAACGTAATCGATGCATTCTTTTGATGCTTTAATCAGCTCAGGATTCAACAGCACTTTCTTCTTTGTCAAGAAACTACCCCATCTTTTCGACATCTTTCTTAGGTCTAATTCTGGTGTGAATTCATAATCAAATCTCTTTAATACTTTGTAGTAGCGTTCGTTAAATACCTCCAATCCACGCTTTGCATACCAATTATTTAGTAGCTTTTGATTATAAATCTTATTACGTACATCTTTTGTTGTAGAAACTTCAATTTTCCCCTTTAGCAAACCAACTGAATCCTTAGCACCCTTTTTTATAATCAACTTGTACTGCCTACCCAGATATAAGAATGACTCTCCCGAAACATACTCTTTCTGTATATTACTTCTTTTCAGACGACGAAGATCTCTTATCTGGCTTTCTAACCAATACCATTTTCGCTTCAAGAAGACATCAATTTTCTTCTGCGTGTAATTCTTTGGACACTTCAGAATGATATTCAGACTTGGCTGTACGGTAAGGCTGACTGTTTCCCGATCTTGTCGAACGAGATAGTAATCATAGCTATGAGTGCCGTATGTAAATGTGGATTGCTTCATAGAAATACTTCAGGGTTTTCCAATGCCAATTCCATGACTTTCTCCACTATGGATGCCAGACCTTCGTTGCTAATATCAAGCGAATACTTTGTTTTAATTTCATCATAAACATAATCATCAATCTGGTTCTTTAATGCTCTCTGGGCATCACTTAATCTGTGCCAGTCGATTGTTGTACCAGTCTGCAATATTGCAAATAGGTCGCATACGATTGTCTCAATTTGCTCATTTGCTAACGAATGATCCGAAAGGATAGGATGCAAATTACGATAGAAAATATCTGCACCACTGAGCTTGGCTACTTTTTCAGGTATAGATTTATCCTTTTTACCTGTCATTTCTTCTTTTGCTTCTCTCATTTTAATCAGTGCCTCTACATCAGCCAGTTTCCCAGATCGCATCTCTGTAAGAATTTTATCGATCTTGTCTGACATACGATGATAGAACTCAGGATCTTTATCTGCTTTCTCTGTAATGCTTCTACTCATCTGCGATGCAATCGCTTCTGCTCTGGATTTGTCTGAACCGAGACCCTTTAGTGCTTCATCAAATGCAGCTTTGTCATTAATGTTAATTTGCCCTGTGAGTGGCTCTACTTGCTCAGCATCTATGTACTCATCAAGTATTTTTACGAGTTGAGCCTTGTAATCCTTGAGATCTGTCTTGTCTGCATACTTCAGTTGTGCCGATTTTCGTAGCTCTGCATATCGTTTCAATTCTTTCTTAAACGTATCTAAATTCACAAACTTATTTGCAAAATCATTCAATGAAAGACATTCATCGAGGTTTTTTATGAATAGCCTAAATTCCTTGTAGAACTGATCTCGTTTCTGATCATCTTTCAGAAACTGAATGTAGCCCTCTGCATCTTTCTTATTATCAACACCTTTGAACAGTGTCTCTAATGCATCGTAGCTATCCTCCAGCTCGCGAATCTTCTCATCGGTATCGATCAGTGCTTTTCTCACATCTTCAGCATCGTAATTACTAAATAGCTCCATCGCATTTCTAATATTTTCTGCGTTCTGGGAGTAATCGATGATGAAACCTGATGTCTTCTGCCTCTTCTCATTCTCAAAAATACGATTCACACGAGCGATAGCCTGCAGAAGATTATGATCTCGTAGCTCTTTGGTTAGGTACAGCACCGTATTACAAGGCGCATCGAATCCCGTCAGTAGCTTATCGACTACAATAAGTAGCTCGACACCGTCTGGATTATGCTTAAAGCTCTCAACTACTTCTTTTTCATAACTCTCTAATCCGTTGTAGTTTGCAGCAATATCTTTCAAATACAGTGATACTTCTCTTTTATGATCATCTGTTTCATCTTCTTCTGCTTTTGTTTCAGAAATGACGACAGCAGTGTTCATACGTCCATTTTGCTCAAAAATTGTTTGAAAAAGTATTGCTGAATATTTGGAAGGAGCAACAAGCTGAGCTTTTAAGCCAGAATGTTGAAACTGATCGACGTAATGATCTTCGACATCATAGGCAATTTCAGTAATACGATGAGGATTACTTTTGATCACTTTGCTATCCGCATATTTTTGAAGTTCACGTTTCTCCTCGGGACTTCTGTCTTTCATTATCCGCTCTACATGTCGGTCTACCTTTTCTTTATTTTGCTTTAGATCAACAAATCTACCTTCGTAGATAAGTGGCAATATGACATCGTCCTTCAGGGCATCATCAATGGTGTACTTATCGATAAATTCGCCAAACTGATGTTGCGACTTTTCTTTCTTCAGTAGTGGCGTACCAGTGAATGCAATAAAACACGCATTCGGAATGGCTCGTCGCATTTCCGCATTGGCAATACCACCTTGCGTCCTATGTGCTTCATCTATCAGAACAAAGATATTTTTATCTTCGTCCGTAAAATCACTACGCATTCTTCCTGCGCTCTCAAACTTATGAACCAGTGATGTAACAACCGTAGGCGTTTGATCTTTTACAAGTTCCAGTAAATGCTTACCCGTTTTCGCTCGGACGACATCTTTCTTTAAATTGCAGTTTCTAAATGTTTCAGAGATCTGCTTATCCAAATCTACACGGTCTGTAACCACAATTACCCTCGGATTCACAAGATGAGGATTTTCTATGAGCGCTTTTACAAACAGCACCATCGTGAGTGACTTACCAGAACCCTGTGTATGCCACACAATACCCCCCTGACGCTTATTGCCATTCACACCCTCTTCCTCCTGCTCTACCCGCTCCAAGATCTTTTCTACCGCAAAGAATTGCTGATATCTAGCAACTTTCTTTAGTCCTGCATCGAACAGAATGAATGAACGCATAAGGCGGAGCAGTCTTTCTGGTCGCAGTAGTCCGTAAAGACCCTTGTCCTGATCTGTTATTTGTCTATCGGTAAGTTGTTTGTGATGCAGTGTTGCACCGTTCAAATCAGCACAGAGTTGTTCATACAACTCCTTTTCTACAGGCTTCTGAATGAGAGACTGAATGCCTTGCTCGTACTTCTTTTGTTCATCTTCTTCAATGAGTTTCTCTCTCCATGCTGCATAAAACTTCTTCGGTGTTCCAGTTGTGCCATAGAGGCACTCCGACATGTTTGTGCCAATGAGAAGCTGAGAAAACACAAACAATTTTGGAATGTTGTCTGGTTGCTGGTTACGAACCATTTGATCTAGTGCTTCTTCTACTGCTGTACCTGACTTTTTATTCTCTATGACAACAATAGGAATGCCATTCACAAAACAAATGATATCGGGTCGCCTGTTGTCTTGTTTGCCATTCATAGGGAACTCTGCTGTGACGTGGAAGACATTGTTCTCTGGATTTGCGAAATCGAAGAAGCGAAAATTGTATGATCCAGACTTGCCATTCACCACTTCCTTAATGGTCTTTCCGCCATTGGTCATAATCATGTGGTATATCTTCTTTGTGGTGTCTTGCAGACCCTCCAGAGGTAAGTTTTCCAGTTCATCAATGGCATCGTAGATATTCTTGTCGCTGAAACGATGTTCCACACCAGCAACTTCAAAGTTATTGATCTTTGAGAGAGCCTCGAAGGCTACGTCCCGTAAAATACACTTGTTGTGGTCACCATCACGCAGGACATCAACTTTAATGCGAGGTAGATAGGTGTATCCCATGTTTATAAGAAGTTCTATAGCTGCCAGTTGGCTTTGTCGTGCTTCGTCGAAGTTTGCTTGCATAGTATTTAAGAAGAAAGAGACATGGATTCTGGTGTGCGAATGCGACCAGTAATGAGGTGATTGAGGAGGTAGGTTTTTTGGGCTTTAAGTTTTTGAAGTTTGGATTGTTGGCGCTCGATTTCCTGCTCAGATGAAGTAAGGATTTTGGCAATTGCAATCTGTTCTTCTAATTTTGGAAAGTTTACAATGTAATTTTCAATTGTGCTTTTTCTCATAGAAGGCACACCGCCACTATTTGCCCATTCACTCAGGTCAAAAGTCAGTAACCATTGAAAAAAGAATTGATAATCAAGATTTTCTTTTGCGATTGCGACCATCACATTGTTATCCACAAGTGACGGGACGCTTAATATCCTCTTTTTGTTTGTAGCAATAGCAGCGCCAATTTTGGGGAAAATTATTGAATTTACAGGAAATGATTTTGCTTTTAGGGCAGCCAGATCTTCATCTGATACAGTGTTATTCCAGCTTCTTATGTAAATTCCATTTCCTGCAAGATTCATATCTGAAACCTTGAGGAAAGGATATTTTTCATTCTCCTTTCCTTGTACTGAAAGCGGAAAACCATAACCACTTTGGAATTCGATAAAAGATCCTAGTGCATTCATTTCCCACTCTCCGCTAAATCCAGGCAACCGTTTTTTGCCAGTCAATAACTGCTGCATCAGTCCTTTCTTCGCATTTTTCTTTAGCTCAATTTTTCGTTCTAGCTTCTTTATTGCCTTGTCCCATATTTCGAGCACTCGTACGATACGGTTTTGTTCGAGAAGGGGTGGAAATAAAAAATCAACTTCCATTACTGTCTCTTTTTTTAGGTTTAATACACCTGACCCCGCAGCGATGGACTTGAACTTTTGCTGAGCTTGAGGTGATCTTAATAAGTAATACAAATATTTTGAGTCACTTGATTCATTATTAATATTTCTTAATGCAAGCCATCCATCATGAATACATGCAGTTATTTTCATTATGTACGGTCTACCAAAACTCATTGAGTTCGAAAGAATAAAATCGCCGGGGTACACTTGTGTTGTTTTTTTTAATCCTGATGGGTCTATCTTACTTGAAGTTTGGATAATATAATCACCACTAGGATCGATGTCTCCAATTTTTAACCAGTTTAAACCATCTTCCTTTGTAGTTAGATATTTTTGAATTGGCCTAGGAGACCCTCCACGACATATATCACAAATCTCCTTAAGCTTTGTTCTTTGCCAGTTTGAAGGGAGTGAGTGATTCATATGCTTATGTGCTAATACTTTTAATATCAGAAGGTGAAATTTCAGTACCTTCTACCTTTTCATCAAACTGTACATGTCTGTAGTGATGGCAGGAAAATTTCAAGTAATCATTGATTTCATCTAAATCAATATCTCCTTTCTTAATATCATCAGGATGAATACTAATAATAAGACTATCTGCAATATTTAGGTGTTTTGATGATTCAACATAACTTCTAATAATTTCCTTTATTGCATTTGTTCGGTTCAAGTCTGTAATTCGTCCATGCCTAGTACTAATGAGTGGAATTGTAACAACATCATCCCTTCCTGATTCTAAGGCAATATATTCCCACAGCTTACTTAAGCATAGCAAGAAGTCATCAACTGTTGATTCTACTCTATTGTTTTCTTTCTTTTTAGAATTGACGAGTAAATAGAATTTTTTGCCGTTTTGTTCAACCTCTATAGTCGTTCCAGTGTCATAAGTATTGCCT